>Ga0256406_1001369_pt1 | contig 39837 bp, 29 predicted proteins | sample RumenRJG_03DNA_FD_185986 | JGI IMG/M metagenome (GOLD analysis project Ga0256406, IMG submission 185986) | Bovine rumen microbial communities from Lethbridge, Alberta, Canada - RJG_03 | ecosystem: Host-associated > Mammals > Digestive system > Stomach > Rumen | place: Canada: Alberta | collected... | reverse complement strand
AGGGGGTGTTATACGATCATATCTGTTAGGACATGGCAAAAAGCCAGTTTGAACAAGAGAAATCGCATTCTGGGCGGTTTTGACCGCAATGCCCTGAGACTATTAGTAAGGTTGCGGAATTGAGGTATCTATTCAATGGATTGGGTAATCAATTATTTATCTGCGTAATCTGCGTAATCAGCGTTAAAAAAAATCTCACGCAGATTTCGCAGATTCCGCAGATTTTTTTTAATCTATATCCATTCAATGGATTGGGTAATCAATTATTTATCTGCGTAATCAGCGTAATCAGCGTGCAATAAAAAATCTCCCGCAGATTTCGCAGAATCCGCAGATTTCAATAAAAAAATCTGCATGAAAAATCTCCCGCAGATTTCGCAAATACCGAACTGCATTGTTTGTCCGATTTTTTCAGAGGTTGGGGCATTGTTTTAGGAAGGGCATAAAGCCCTTCCCTGCACTGGGTATGCGGCAGCCTATATCACCTGATTTTTCCGCCAGTAGGGGAGGGCTTTATGCCCTCCCTAAAACAATGTTCGACATATTTAGTAAAGCATACAAACGCAGAAAAAATTCTTTAATTCTCTAATTCTTGATATTTTTTAGCGGTTGGGGCATTGTTTTAGGAAGGGCATGAAGCCCTCCCCTACATTGGATATGCGGCAGCCTATATTACCTAATTTTCCTTCAGGCTGTTTTATTCAGAACCAGTTACTTCTGATAGTATTTCTTGCCGTCTTTGATTACTATGCCGTGGTAGCTGCTGTCTACGCGCTGTCCCGAAAGGTTATAGGTCTGAGAAACCTTGCCTTCTGCGGCTGCACCGGAAACGCTCACGCGGTTCAGTCCCGTTGCCACCTCATATCTCGGGTCAGGAACAAAGCCGAAGTTGATGGTTCCGTCGTCGTTGACCGTTATGCCTTGTACCTTGCAGTAGAGATTTTTCGTACCGTCCTCAGCCCGGTTGTTAAGCGCGAAGTAAGTGGAATCCAAATAGTTCTGGGAACCGTACGGGAATGTCATTCCGAGCTGTCCGTCGCTGTCGGTGTCGGTGGACCTGCTCCTGCTATAGTCGTTGTCGGCAGGCACCACGGTCATCAGCTGTGGGTTTCCTGCGTTGACAGTGTTGTATGTCCATGCGCTCTTGTTATAGTCGACGTGCGTTACCAGTAGTCCCTCATCGGGCAGATAGCTGTCCCAGCGCTCATGCCCCTTGTTCTCAAGCATGAAGTACTCGTCGGTGTGGTTCTTATTATATATAATGTATGCTGACGACGAGTCCTGCAGGTACGGCATGTTCTTTACGGAATCGCGGTGGTCGTAGAGCTCCGTTGGTGTGAGCCATCCCAGGAACATGCGCTCGTAGGCGGTCATTGCCGTGGGCACCCATCCGTTGTCGCGCGGTCCGCCATAGCTGCCGTAGTCCATGAGGTCCCATGAGCCCATGCCATAGTTGCCGCCATTCTTTCTGGTATCGTAATGGTCCATCAGCCCGAGGCTGTGCGAGAACTCATGGCAGAGGGTTCCCATACCTCCGAGACGCGTTTCATGATAGATCCTTGGAATGCCTCCTCCGGTGTAACTTTGTGTTTCGATATTTACGAGTTCGTTGAGTACGAGGTAGTTGTTGATGTAGATTCCCTGCAGCTTGACAGCACCTCCGCTTGTCTCTGCGAGGTAGTACTGATGAGGCCAGATGGTGTTGGCAGAGCCTCCCGTGGCCTCGCCTTCTCCGGCGTATATGCATATAACCTGCTCGGCATAGCCGTCGCCGTCCCAGTCGTAGTCCTTGAAGTTCACGGAGTCTTTCACGAGCTTTACAGCCTCCCTTACCATATCACCGGCCTTCAGGTCAATATCACCATTGCTGCCATCGGCACCGTAGTAGGAGTAGTTCTGGCTTACGGTAACGGGTCCTACGACGTCGAAGTTGAGGTCAAACTTATTGTAGCTCTGGTCCAGGAAGTACTTGTGCACGCTACCTATGGCTCCCCATTCGTTGGTGTAGTCCTCCTGGTTGCAGATGGCATTGAATGTGGCCTTGGGATTGCCATTGTTCAGGGTGTTGTCGAAAGTCTTGTTTTTGAAGTTCACCAGAATGACCAGTGTCTTTCTCTTTCCGGAAAGGGGATTGAACTGCTGCTGGCGCCGTGGTGCCATGGCCTTGGCCCTCATTACGGCTGCGTGCTGCCGTTCCTCTATTTTCGATTTCTGCAGGTCTCTAAGATAGCCGGCAGAGTCAAGAGTATAGGCGTTCTTGTTCTCGTCGATATAATAATGGAAGTGCTCGTCTCCCACGAGCATCACCTTCATCTGTGTCCCGTCCGGCTGGGTTATCGTTCTCCATACGCGGAGGGCAGGCACTGCTCCCGCTGTCATGGCGACTGCGAGGAGCAGGGTAAGGAGGATTTTTCTCATAATGCGATAATGTATTTGCAAATGCTTTTATTTTGAATTGGGTGCAAAGATACAATATTATTTTGGCATAACGATAGATGTATCTTTCATTTTATTCCAGTATTTATTCATTTTTCTCCTTTTTTACGTTAATGCACCTTGATGTTATTCTTATTTAATTCAAGTTTCTGGAGTTACTTAATAGTGTGAATTAAAAGAAATTTAAGCGACTTATGCCCAATGTGAACGGTGCTGTGGGACCCCAATGTAGGGGTGGGCTTTATGCCCATCCTCCACGGGCAACGATGATTTACAGCCTCTTCGAGGCTGTAAGTTACCTTTAAACCCTTGGAGGATGGGCATAAAGCCCACCCCTACATTGGGTTCCGTCGTTTTCCGTTGAGAGAATGTAACGCGTCTGTAATCACCTCTTTGCGTCCTTTGCGCCTTTGCGAGAGAAAGAAATTTAGTGAAAACCGCCAGTTTCCTTCTCTGGCTGCACTCGCTTAGCCCATGTCGTTGAGAGTGCGTCTCCGAGGTACCGAGTTGATTAGTTTCCTTCTCCTTCGGGCATATCGTCCGCTTGCAGGGCGCGGCCCTTGTGGCCGTCCGTAAGAAAATATAAGGGCACTTGTTTGCGGACGGCCCCTAACCCTACCTAGCCGCGCCCTGCAAGCGGGTGTTACTCCCTTAAAATAAGAAAAGGAGGTGAATAGTCCAAGTGCCACTCCGAGGCACTTATCCCGTATCTGAGTAAAAAAGAGCCCAGTGAATTGAACACCTTATTAAGAATAGAAAAGAGAGGAAGGAATATGGAAAGATATGAGGTATATACGTTCGGGTGTAGGGGAGGGCTTTATGCCCTCCCTAAAAGAATGTTCGACCTATTTCTCAAATCGTTTTGATCATTTATCAGCGGTTGGGACATTTTTTAGGAAGGGCATAAAGCCCTTCCCTGCACTGGCGGAATGCATGCGAGGTTCGTTCGGGTGTAGGGGAGGGCTTTATGCCCTCCCTAAAAGAATGTTCGACCTATTTCTCAAATCGTTTTGATCATTTATCAGCGTTTGGGCCATTTTTTAGGAAGGGCATAAAGCCCTTCCCTGCACTGGCGGAATGCGTGCGAGGTTCGTTCGGGTGTAGGGAAAATGTTAATTACAAGAAACGATGACCATATATAAAAAGAAAGAGCGGCCTCTTGTGGAGAACCGCCCTAATGAAAGGAGGAGTGGTACCTCTTGGAGTTGAACCAAGGACACATGGATTTTCAGTCCATTGCTCTACCACCTGAGCTAAGGCACCATTTCTTTGCTTCTTCTTATGAGAAAAACACAAGTTGTAACTTGTTGCTTTTGCGTCATTTCCGAATTGCGAGTGCAAAGGTAAGGAAATAAATTCGTTCCCACAAATATTTTCTGAGTTTTTTATCAATTTTTTTTCTTACCTTTGCGTAAACCGCTAATCCTCAACGTATTAATTTTTCAATGGATTCCACCCTTGTGCCTGCAGCGGGAACTCCTTGTCGTCGCGGGTTACGAGACATAGGCCTAGCGACTCCTTGGTGATGTATCCTATCTGGTGGATGCCCTCCAGGTCGGTGAGCTTGTCATGGTCGCCGATGGGCACCGTGAAAAGCAGCTCATAGTCCTCGCCGCCGTTGAGTGCCGCCGTGGTGAGGTTCATGTTGAACTCCTCACACGTCGCTGCCGTCTGGTAGTCGATGGGTATCTCCTTCTCGTAGACACGGCAGCCGCAGTGGCTCTGCTTGCAGATGTGGAAGAGCTCCGAGGACAGTCCGTCTGAGATGTCCATCATTGCCGTCGGATGTATGCCGCGGTCGCGGAGCGCCTGCAGGACGTCGCCGCGTGCCTCCGGCTTCAGCTGCCGTCCTATGAGGTACTCTTTTCCTGCAAAGTCCGGTTCGAAGTCCTCCACCTCGTTACGCTGTGCGCGCAGCTTGGCGAGCTCCGCCTCGTCGCCGGCCTTCTGGGCGGCCTTCACCTTATTATTATATTCGTCTATCTGCTGGTAGTACACCGTCTTCTCTCGTTCCAATATCTGCAGACCCATGTAGGCGGAGCCCAGGTCTCCACTGACACATATCAGGTCGGTCTCGTTGGCTCCGTTTCTGTAGACGATGTCTTCCTTTGCCGCCTCACCGATACATGTTATCGAGATGGCGAGTCCTGTGAGCGATGTCGTGGTGTCGCCACCGATGATGTCGACGTTGAACTTGTCGCAGGCCTGCCGCATGCCACGGTATATGGCCTCTACATCCTCCACGTTCAGCCGTTTGTCGATGGCTATGGAGACTATTATCTGCCTCGGCGTGCCGTTCATGGCTACGATGTCGCTGATGTTCACCATCACCGCCTTATAGCCGAGTTGGTCGAGAGGGGTGTAGACGAGGTCGAAATGTATGCCCTCCATGAGCATATCCGACGTTACGAGCACCTCTTTCTCCGGGTAGTGGAGCACGGCACAGTCGTCGCCGACGCCGTAGACGGTGCTCTCGTTCTTTGGTTTTATGTCTTTGGTCAGCCGGTCGATAAGTCCGAACTCACCCAATTCTTTTATGTCCATTGGTATGTTTCCTTTCGTTTAGCTGCGCTTTATCATCTCGCGGAATATGTCGCACATGCGTGGCTGTGCCGCGTTGGCGGCCTTCTGCACCTCCTCATGGCTCACTTTCTCCGGTACGTCGAAGCCGCCGAGGTCGGTGATAACGGAAATACCGAAGACACGGATACCGCAGTGGCGTGCCACGATGACCTCCGGAACGGTGCTCATGCCGACGGCGTCGCCGCCGATGATATGATAGAAGCGGTACTCGTGTGGGGTTTCGAAGGTCGGCCCCTGCACTCCCACATACACACCGTGCTTGACCTCGATGCCTTTCTCCTTGGCTATCTCGTCGGCCATGGCGATGAGCTTATGGTCGTAGGCCTCGTGCATGTCCGGGAAGCGCGGCCCCGTAGGGAAGTTCTTGCCGTGCAGCGGGTGCTCCGGGAAGAGGTTGATATGGTCGTCGATGATCATCAGGTCGCCGATCTTGAACTCCGGGTTCATGCCGCCGGAGGCGTTGCTGACGAAGAGCGTGGTGATGCCCAACTCATACATCACGCGGATAGGGAACGTGACCTCCTTCATGGTGTAGCCCTCGTAGTAGTGGAAACGGCCGTCCATGGCGAGGATGTCCTTTCCGCCGAGCTTGCCGAAGATAAGTTTTCCGGCATGGCCCTCCACGGTGGAGACGGGGAAGTTGGGGATATCTTTGTATGCGAACTCTGATGTTATGTCAATCTCTGAAGCTAATTGTCCGAGTCCTGTTCCGAGAATTATCGCCGTTTTTGGACTTGTTGTCATCCTTTCTTTTAACCAGGATGCTGTTTCTTGAATTTTTTCGTACATAGCTAATTATTTTATCGTTAAACTGCTCCTCGCCGTCGAGCATGAACGCGACTTCTACGGGCAGTACAAAAATATTTTCTCTTACCTCTTCCGACAGTCCGTCGACGCCCCGCAGCCGCTCTGCGTCCTTCTCTGTCGTTATGATAGCCTTCTCGCCCTGCGGCATGGCGGCGAAGGCGGTGTTTATCTTTTCCACGTCACGCGTCCTGAAGGCGTGGTGGTCGGGGAAGGTCATTGGTGTCAGCGACCTCACCAGCGGCTGCAGGTCGGTAATCATCTGCTCCGGACTGGCTATGCCGGTGAGGAGCAGCACGTCGGTGTATCGTAGATCCGTTGCCGGTGCCTTACTGCCGAAGAGAGGGTAGGGGGTGCCGTATCTCAGTGAGGTGAAATACAGCGACTGGTATGCGAAGAGGTTCATGGCCTTTGTCAACACACGGTAGTCGATGGGGTTGAGCGAGGCGGGACACTTCGTTACGATGACGATGTCGGCGCGGTTCTTGCTCTCTACGGGCTCACGGAGACGTCCCGAGGGCAGCAGCTCGTCGTACATGATAAGGCGGTGGTAGTCGACGAGGAGGATGTTGATGCCCGGCTTCACGTATCTGTGCTGGTAGGCGTCGTCGAGGAGTATCACGTCGGTGTCCTTGGTTTTCTCGTCGTGGATGATATGTTCGATGCCACGACACCGCTTGGCGTCCACGGCGACCTCTATGTCCGGGAACTTCCGCTTCATCTGGTAGGGCTCGTCGCCGATGTCGCGCATCGTCGTGCTCTCGTCGGCGAGGATGTATCCGTGGGTCTTGCGTTTGTATCCGCGGCTGAGCACCGCCACCTTCACCTCCTTGCTGAGCAGCCGTATGAGATATTCCACATGTGGCGTCTTCCCTGTGCCGCCTACGGTGATGTTTCCCACGGAGATGACGGGCGTGGTGAAGCTGCGGCTCTTCAGGATGTTCAGTTCGAAGAGCTGGTTTCTTATGCCCACGCCGATGCCATAGAGGAAGCTCAGCGGCCGCAGCCATTTGTTTATCTTTATGAAGTCGCCTTCCATACGCTCTGTTATGAGTCAGAAATCAGCGGTGCCGTTGGTGTGTCTTTCCCTTCAGCGGCACCGCTGTTTGGTTCTCTTGTTACTTATTCAACATTAATAATATATGGTATCCGTGCCTGGACGGCCTCGGTCTTGTTGATATTCCTCAGGAACATCACCGGCTCATAGAGAGGGCCGAGCTCTGTGCGAAGCTTGCCGTCGAGGTAGTTGCCGGCTATGTCGTCGCTGAGGAAGGCGTCGATCCAGGAGTCCTCGGCAGGATAATCCTCCGTGCTGTAGTCGGGGAGCTTGGCGAGCTGTGCCGCCTTCGCCACTGCCGCGTCGAGACCTCCGAGCTGGTCGACGAGATGCAGGCGGATGGCGTCCTCTCCCGCGAAGACATGTCCCTGTGCTATCTTCTCCACCTGTTCTGTCGTCATGTGGCGTCCGTCGGCGACGCGCTTGCGGAACAGCTGATAGCCACGTGTGATGTAGCCTTCCATATAGCGTTTCTCCTCCGGCGAGAACGGCCGTGCGATGGTCTGGAAGTCGCTGTGGGCGTTGGTCTTTACGACGTCGAACTTCAGTCCGAGCTTGTCTTTGAGCAGCCCGCTGGCGTCGGGGAACATGCCGAAGATGCCTATCGAGCCGGTGAGCGTCGTCGGCTCAGCCACTATCCAGTTGGCCGGAGCGCTCATATAGTATGCTCCGCTGGCTGCCATACCGCCCATGGACACCACGACGGGTTTCTTCTTCTTCAGTTCCATGACCTGATGCCATATCTGTTCCGACGCATAGGCGGAGCCTCCTCCGGAGTTCACGCGCAGCACCACGGCTTTGATGTCGTCGTCCTTGGCCAGTTCCTCCAGGTCGCGGCACACCTTCTGCCCGTCAATCTCATGGCCGTCGCTCATCGGCGAGACCGCTCCGTCGACGATACTGCCGTAAGCGTAGTAGACGGCTATCTTTCCGCCGTCGTCCGTGTCGCTGTCGTCGGCGAGCATGTCGCTGACAGATACCTGGTTGATGTCGTCGTCATCACTGACGCCGAGTTTCTTTTTCACCACGTCTTTGACCTGGTCGGTGTACAGCAGGCGGTCGACGAACTTTGTCTTCACGAAGTCTTTCGTGTCGGCGAGGACTATCATGCTGTCGGCGTACTCATTTAGCTTGGCCACCGGGATGTGGCGGCTCTGGCTGACGGCCTGGGTGATATTCTTCCAGATGATGTTCAGGAAGGCAGTGGTCTGCTCGCGGTTGGCATCACTCATCTTGTCGGCGGTGTACGTCTCTGTGTAGCTCTTGTATGTGCCCACCTTGGCGACCTCAACCTTCACGCCAAACTTTGCCAGTAGGTCCTTGTAGAACACCGGCTGCGAGGCCAGTCCGTGCCAGTCGATCTGTCCGGATGGGTTCAGGAAGACGCTGTCGGCAACCGACGACACGTAGTATGCGCCTTGGGTGTAGCTGTCGCCGTAGGCCATAACCCATTTGTTGCTCTTCTTAAAGTCCTGAAGGGCGTTGCGGATGGCCTGCAGGGATGCGTAGGAGTCGGGAACGAAGAGGCCGGACTCTATATAAATGCCTTTCACCTTGTCGTTCTTCTTGGCTTTCTCTATGGCGGTGAGGATGTCGTTGAGGCCCACCGACTGTGCCTTTTTGGAGAACTGGCTGAGAGGGCTGCTCTCACTGCGCTCGCTCAGCATACCGGAGAGGTTCAGAACGAGCACGCTGTTGTCGCTGACTGATGCCGTCTTGCTGCCTGCCAGGGCGAAGCCGGCGAGGGAGATAAAAAAGAATATAGTAACAAGTATGCCGGTGATGATCAGTCCTACGACTGTCGCTCCAACATATTTAAAAAATTCTTTCATAAAAAGTTTGGCTTTGGTTTAACTTTGCCTTTTGGAAAGGCTTTTACTCATTATTTGGCAAAGATACGTAAAAATCTGAATACTGCCAAGGGTAAAAGTTTATTTTTTAGTAACTTTGCAGTCTGTTAGGAGATTATCAGGAAAGAACGATTATAGGTGAACCGATACGGGCTCACAGAGAGAAAATTAATAAAAAGCTATCATTACGACAATTTTTATGGATAACAAAGAAGAGACTTGTTGCGCTACACCCATGAAGGAAGAGACCGCGCAGACGGGATTTACGGACCAGTTGAACCGCCGTCTGAACCTTCTGATGCGCACCGGCCAGATACTCGTGGACAGCTCTGCCGACACCAGCCGCATAATGCGCAACATGCACCGCGCTGCGGCCTTCTTGGGTTTCCCCAAGGAGAACATCAATATCTATGTGGACTATTACATGGTTACGGTCAGCCTCTGCGACAGTGAACACTCCTTCGTGCAGATGCGCCGTTGCAGAAAGCATGGTATCGACATGGCGGCCATACAGGATGTCTCGAAACTGACGTGGCGCGCGCTGAGACGCGACTACTCCCTCGACGACTACGAGTGTGCCCTCGACTGGATAACGAACCGGAAACGCACATACAGCGACTGGGCGGTGGCTATCTGCGCCGGCTTTGCCTGCGGTGGCTTCTGCATACAGTTCGGATGCGACTGGACGGCGTTCTTCTATGCGTCGATAGCAGCGATACTTGGCAACCGGCTGAAGATGTTCCTCAACTCCGTCGGCTCCAACACGTATTTCGACCTCGCCGTGGCTGCCTTCGTCTCGACGATACTCGCCTGGCTCTCGGCGTATATCAGTCTGCCGGGAAACCCTGTCTCCGACTTTGTCGTAGCCACACCGTGGCTCAGCTTCCTCCATTCCGCCACACCGTGGCATCCCCTTATGGCCTGCGCACTGTTCATTGTGCCGGGAGTGCCGCTGATAAACTTCGTCAGCGATATGCTCGACAACCATATAGAGACGGGACTTGTCAGGGCAACGAACACTGTCCTGATGATTGTGGCTATGTCGTTCGGCATCGCCGTGGCCATAAAGGTCTGTGGAATAGACAACTTCGTGCATAACCTCAGCATGACACCGCATCACACGTTCGTGGAATACGCCATAGCGGCGGCCATCTCGGCGGTGGGCTTTGCCACAATCTTCAACACACCGCTGCGCCTTCAGCCGTGGGTGGCCTGCGGCGGCATCATCGCCGTATGTTTCCGTAACTTCGTAAACCTCGGCCCTTCCACGGGAAACGTGGGCTTGGACTACGGACCAATCATCGGTACGCTCTGCGGCTCGGCCCTTATCTCTGTTATAAACATCAAGATGTGCCACGTCATCCACACGCCACACCAGTGCGTAACCATTCCGGCGGTAATCCCAATGGTGCCGGGAGTGCTCATGTACAGAGCTCTCTATGGGTTCATCGACATGCAGGGCATCGTCGGAGAGGTTACCTTCGCGACGAGCAACGCCATCAAGGGCAGTCTGATACTTATCATGATAGCCGTCGGTGTGGACATCCCGAATGTCTTCGCTCGTAAATGGATAAGCTATAAGGAGGAGAAGCGGTTCCGCGCTATTGTCAAGGACCGTGAGAAATGTGGTAAGTTTGTCGACCTCAGCCATCTCAAGGCCGAATAGTGCGGGGACCGGCGGGAAACCAGCGCATGGCAAGGCTGCGGAAGATTATCCATATAGACATGGACGCGTTCTTTGCGTCTGTGGAGCAGCGCGACGACCCCGGGCTGAGAGGTAAGCCCATTGCCGTCGGCTTCGACGGCCCACGTGGTGTGGTGTCGACGGCAAGCTATGAGGCACGTCCGTTCGGCGTGCACAGTGCCATGCCCATAAGCATGGCGAAACGGCGTTGTCCCCATCTCATCATTGTGCCGCCACGGTTTGAGCAGTATAAGGCTGTCAGCCGTCAGGTCGACGCCATCTTCCATGAATATACCGACTTGGTGGAGCCTATATCCATCGACGAGGCCTTCCTCGACGTTACAGAGAACAAGGCAGACATGGACCTTGCCGTCGACATTGCCAAGGAGATAAAGCGGAAGATACGGGAGGAGACTGGTCTGACGGCCTCCGCCGGGGTGTCATACAATAAGTTCCTGGCCAAGATAGCGTCCGACTACCGTAAGCCCGACGGCATCTGTACCGTCCATCCGGACCGTGCCCTTGACTTCGTGGCGGCTCTTCCCGTGGAGGATTTCTGGGGCGTGGGACCAAAGACGGCGGAGAGGATGCACCAGATGGGTATCTTCAATGGCGCTCAGCTGCGGGAGGTGTCGCTGAGTCATCTGAAAGCGGTGTTTGGAAAGGTCGGCGCCGTATACTATAATTTCGCACGGGGCATCGACGAGCGTCCTGTCGTTACGGAACGGGAGAGGAAGAGCGTGGGCTGTGAGCAGACGTTTCTGGAGGACATCAGACAGCGCTCAAAGGTCGTCATAGAACTCTATCACACCGTCCTTGAGCTCATAGAGAGGATAAAACGGAGCGGTTTCGAGGGACGGACGCTGACGCTGAAGGTGAAGTTTCATGACTTTACGCAGATAACGCGGTCGATGACCGTTGACCATGTCCTGAGGACCAAGGACGACATCCTGCCGTTGGCAAAGCGCCTTCTCAGTGGTGTCGACTACGAGCGGAACGCCATAAGGCTGATGGGACTGTCGGTGTCGCGCTCCATACTGGACGATGAGCCAGCCGACGGACAGCCGCGGTGGGTAGAGGGCGAGCTTTTCGACAGTTCCGACTTTGAAGTAATCTGATTTTTTATTTTTCTAAACTTTATTCTACTATGACACAGGATGAACACTGGCAGACGTTATTCGACGCATACATGAAGTTCATGAAAGACAACAAACGCTGTCCTTCCAAGTATAAGGCTGAGGAGCGTAAGCTTGTCAACTGGCTTAAATACAACCGCAAAATGCGTAATAAGGGCCTGTTGGACGAGGCACGATTGGCGAAGCTCTCCGAGCTCTTCGAACTGTCGGAGAAATACCGCCGTGTGAACCAGCATGCTTATCTGAACGAAAATTGGAAAAATTCCAATATAGGAAGTCGTAGTTTAAGAAAATAGTTTGTACCTTTGCATCCGGGAATAGGCTCTTACGGGCCGTTGTTTTTTAACATAAAATACTACAAAGATTATGAATTTAGACAAAGATTTCCTTCGTGATAATGATTTAGGATTGTTGTTGCTCCGTCTGACGGTAGGTGGTCTGATGCTCTTCCATGGCGTCCACAAGCTCATCTACGGTGTGTCGGCCATTGAGGGTATGCTCGCCGGCCTCGGCTTGCCGGGTTTCATCGCTTATCTCTCCTTGGCTGCGGAGATGATAGCCTCCGTGCTCATCGTCCTTGGTGCGTGGACGCGCGTGGCCGCGGTGGTTATGGTGGGTAATATGGCGGTGGCCGTGCTCATGGCGCATCTACCCGTTATCTTCTCCGTGGACCCGATGACCGGCGGCTGGGCCATCGAACTGCCGATGCTGTACCTTCTTGGTGCGGCGGTGCTCTGCTTCACGGGTGGAGGACGGTACGCGTTGACGAAAGGACATGTAACCGACTAAGACAAAAATATCCAAGTGCCCCTCGGCACTTGGATATTTCCTGACTTCGTCAATGCGTCACCCTGAATCGAGAATAAGTTTTTGGAAAATAGTCACGTACAGACTTTAGCTCCTCATGGAGCGTAAGCCTGTACATGATTTTCTGCTTCGTATCATCTGGAGATGGCAAGGCAATATGAGTCAGGACAAAGACATTGACTGTCTGCCGGGCTGTTTGACACATATTTTATTTTGCGCATGGTGTCTGACGGCTGCAGGGTGCGGCCCTTGTGGCCGTCCGCTATATATCCAACATACCCATGTTTGCGGACGGCCCCTAACCCTACCTAGCCGCACCCTGCAGTTGTCAGTCAGACACGGATATTTTATTCAGCGTTATAAGCTTATAACTAACTGATAATCAATGATGATACTTCATCCAACCAAAGATGTGATGAAGTCAGGTGAAAATGCCATCAACCGCTGACAAATGCTCCAACCGTTAGAGGAAAATAGGTCGAACATTGTTTTTGGAAGGGCATGAAGCCCTTCCCTGCACTGGCACAACTTCGCCACTTTTTTGTTGAGAAAAAATAGCGCCATTTACCCAGTGTAGGGGAGGGCTTTATGCCCTTCCTAAAAAAAATGAACCAACCGCTGAAAAAATGTCCCAACCGCTGAAAAATATCAAGAATTAGAGAATTAAGGAATTATTACAAATGACACAAACGCGAGAGAAATAGGTCGAACATTGTTTTTGGAAGGGCATGAAGCCCTTCCCTGCACAAGCCCGTCCCGACTTTGTCATTTATAGGGTGACGCATATCCAGTGCAGGGAAGGGCTTCATGCCCTTCCTCAAAAAATGTCCCAACCGCTCCTGACTTCGTCAATGCGTCACCCTGAATCGAGAATAAGTTTTTGGAAAATAGTCACGTACAGACTTTAGCTCCTCATGGAGCGTAAGCCTGTACATGATTTTCTGCTTCGTATCATCTGGAGATGGCAAGGCAATATGAGTCAGGACAAAGACATTGACTGTCTGCCGGGCTGTTTGACACATATTTTATTTTGCGCATGGTGTCTGACGGCTGCAGGGTGCGGCCCTTGTGGCCGTCCGCTATATATCCAACATACCCATGTTTGCGGACGGCCCCTAACCCTACCTAGCCGCACCCTGCAGTTGTCAGTCAGACACGGATATTTTATTCAGCGTTATAAGCTTATAACTAACTGATAATCAAAGATGACACTTCATCCAACCAAAGATGTGATGAAGTCAGGACATGTAACCGACTAAGACAAAAATATCCAAGTGCTGAGGAGCGCTTGGATATTTTTTTTGCTTTATATCGTCTATAACCGTTTTTCCGGTGTCCGTGTGTCATGCGAGAACGATGTCCATCCTTATGTCGTTCTCATCGGTGGGCACAGTAGGAAAAATCTGAAACGGAAAGCATATTCCTATCTTTTTTGCCTGCGGAAGGAGGGGCAGGAAACGGTCGTAATAGCCCTTGCCACGGCCCAGACGGTTGCCATTACGGTCGAAGCTCATCCCAGGGACGATGGCGACATCAATCTCCCCGTAGTCGCTGTACAGCGGTCCGACGGGTTCTTTTATCCCGTAGGAGCCGACGCGGAGGTCGCCGGGCCCGGTGTAGCGGCGCAGCTCCATCGCATTGTCGCCAATGACGACGGGCAGAAGGACTGTCTTGCCGTCGGCGACGAGTCTGTCGATGGCGTCGTGGGTGTTGACCTCATCATTCAGTGAGTAGTACATCAGTACCGTACGGCTCTCTTTCATCACCGACATTGCCAGCAGGTTGCTGATAATCTTTTCCGACATTGTGCGGAGGTCAGCGGCAGAGAACTGCTGCTTCTTTGCCCGCACCAGCCTGCGAAGTTCTCTCTTATCCATTGTCTTTATCCGTTGTGGGATGTCGGACGCTCTCCCTTATTCGTTACTTCCGCCCGTTGTTGTCGGCAGGCCTCTTTGGGAAGTTGCCTGTCTGGAATACTCTCAGCGCCGCCTGTATCGTCGGGTCATCGGCATTGACGAACTCGTTCCATGCCTGTTCGTCGAGGATATTGTAGATGATGCGGCTGTCGAGGAACTGCTCGAGCAGACTTCTCGACTTCATAACCATCAGGTTGCGGCGCTTAAGGCCGTTCTGGTTGGCATAGTCGACGAACTTATCGACGAGTCCCTGCTGTTTCAGGTAGTTGGCCAGCGGCTTCATCTCCGTGTATTCATTCAGCTTAGGACGGTTTGCATCGGTGTAGATGAACGCGTACTGCAGCATCAGACCGCTCATCATAGCCTGTTTGTAGTATGATGTGAAGTTTGTCGTGTCCTCAGGGACGAACACGTCCGGCATGATGCCGCCACCGCCGTATACGACACGTCCCAGGGATGTGTGGTAGGCGGGCCCCGTCTGCTTGATGCTGTCTTGCGAGAAGTACTCACCATGCTGGTATCTGTTGAGCAGGTCAGCCTCATAGTCGGCGTCGTCACCGGGCTGGTATGGCTTCTGTATGCACCGTCCTGACGGCGTGTAGTAACGTGCCACTGTGAGCCGTATCATACTACCGTCGGGGAAGCCTATCTGCTGCTGCACAAGCCCTTTTCCGAATGAGCGCCGTCCTACGATTGTCGCACGGTCGTTGTCCTGCATGGCACCGGAGAATATCTCCGACGAGGAGGCTGAGCCCTCGTTGATGAGCACCACCAACGGCAGGTTCTGGAAGTTGCCTCGGCCGTCGCTGGTGTAGTCGGTGCGTGGACTCTTGCGCCCCTGCGTGTAGACGATGAGGCGGTTCTTGGGCAGGAACTCGTTGGCCATGTTCACGGCAGCCTGCAGGTATCCGCCGCCATTGTCGCGGAGGTCTATGACCAGTCCTTTCATTCCCTCGCTGTTGAGTTGCGCAAGGGAAGCGAGCATCTCCGTGTATGTGGCCTCGCCGAAGCTCTTGATGCGCATGTAGCCTATGGAGTCGTTGAGCATGTAGGTCGCCGTGATGCTCTTGGTCTGTATATAGTCGCGCGTTATCGTGAAGTCCTTGACGCTCTTGTCGCCGAAACGCATCACACCGACGCGCACCTTCGTACCCTTCGGTCCCATCAGACGGTGTGTCGACTCCTCCGTCGTCACCTGCTGTCCCACGAACGGCCTTCCGTCGATAGCCACAATCTTATCGCCTGCAAGCAGTCCGGCACGTTCCGCCGGTCCGTTCTTGATGACGTTCTGCACTTGTATGGTGTCCTGACGGATGACAAACTCTATTCCTATACCGGAGAACGAGCTCTTAAGGTCGTTGTTGGCCGTCTCCACGTCCTTGGCACTGATGTAGACGGAGTGCGGGTCTAGTTCGGCGAGTATCTGGGGAATGGCCTTCTCTACCAAATCGTTGATGTTCACCGAGTCGACATACTGGTCATCAATGATGTGTAGGAGGTTACTCAGACGGCTGCTGCCGTTGTTTATGATGTTCAGCCGGTTGCCGGAGAAGTGGTTGGCATAGAACGTTCCGATAATGATACCGACAACGACGCATACCGCCATTATCAAAGGCATGAACCGGTTTTTCTTGTTGTAGTCCATCATATTCTTGCAGGTGTATTATATATATAATGTATAGGGACTGGCTATGCGGCTTCTTTCACTGTTCGTTCAGTGGCCTTTTCGCTGCCGTCAGTCCACATGGTCATTCTTCCTTATCGTTTTCATTCCCTATGGGGGGAACGGTCTTCATACAGAATGTCATTCTTCCTTATCGTTTTCTTCCTTAATGCCGTTGAGGTCGAGGTAAACGGTTTCGATGTTCGCGCGTTTCAGAAGGTCTATACCGTCTGAGAGGCGATATTTCTCTCCGTAGACCACTCTCTTTATTCCGGCCTGGATGATGAGCTTCGCACATTCTATGCACGGCGAGGCCGTAACGTAAAGTGTGGAGCCGTCGCTGTTGTTTCCGCTTCGTGCCAGTTTTGTTATGGCGTTGGCTTCGGCATGGAGGACGTAAGGTTTCGTAACGTTGTTCTCGTCCTCGCATACATTCTCGAAGCCGCTCGGTGTTCCGTTGTATCCGTCGGAGATGATCATCTTGTCCTTCACCACCAGTGCTCCTACCTGCCGCCGCTTGCAGTAGCTGTTTTCCGACCAGATGCGGGCCATGCGTAGGTAGCGGTAGTCGAGGAGGAGCTGCTTATGTGCCTTGTGTTCTTTTTCTGAAAGCATTATATAGAGTTTTTTTTGTTTATAGGGGCTATAGAGGCTATAGAAGCTATAGAAACTATAGAAACTATAGAAGCTATAGAGACTATAGAAACTATAGAAGCTATAGAGGCTATAGAAGCTATAGAGACTATAGAAACCATAGAAGCTATAGAGACTATAGAAACCATAGAAGCTATGACTGCTTCTTTATCCCGTCGCGGGCCAGGAGCGCGTCTATGGTAGGGCCTTGGCCGCGGAAACGCTTGTAGAGGACCATAGGATGCTCCGTGCCACCCTTCGAGAGGATGTTGTCGCGGAAGGACTGCGCCGTCTTCCTGTCAAAGATACCGTTTTTCTTGAAGACGCTGAAGACATCAGCGTCGAGGACCTCCGCCCACTTATAGCTGTAGTAGCCCGCGGCATAGCCTCCCGCCATGATATGCGAGAACTGTGTCGTCATACACGTGTCGGGGAGCTGCTTTGTGATGATAGCCTTTTCCCAAGCCTTCTTCTCGAAAGGAATGATATCCTCGTCGAACGGCTCCTCCTTGGTGTAGTATGCCATGTCGAGGAGCCCGAAGCTTACCTGCCTCAGGCACGCCGATGCCGCGTTGTAGTTACGGCTGGCCACAATCTTGTCGATGAGCTCGTCGGGCATAGGCTCGCCGGTCTTGTAGTGGAAGGCGAACGTATGCAGGAACTCCTTCTCCACGGCATAGTTCTCCATGAACTGCGACGGCATCTCTACGAAGTCCCACCAGACATTTGTTCCCGACAGACTCTCGAAGCGTGTGTTGGCGAAGATGCCGTGGAGGGCATGTCCGAACTCATGAAGGAAAGTCTGTACCTCACCGAGACGCAGCAGTGCCGGCTTGTCGGCGGTAGGCTTGGAGAGGTTCATGACCAGCGACGCGTGCGGACGAACGTTCGTGCCGTCCTTCTCTATCCACTGTCCCTGGTATTCCGTCATCCACGCGCCGTCCTGCTTGCCCTTACGCGGGTAGAAGTCGACGTACAGCAGTGCGAGATATTTCCCGTCGTTGTCGTAGACCTCGAAGGCCTTCACGTCGGGATTATATACCGGTATATCCTTGTTTTCCTTGAATGTTATGCCGTAGAGCCGTGTTGCCAGACCGAAGACACCCTTTATGACGTTGTTGACCTCGAGATACGGGCGCAGCATCTCCGGGTCGAGGTCGTACTTCTCCAGCTTCAGCTTATGCGAATAGAACGCGCCATCCCACGGCATCATCTCGAAGTCGCTGCCTTCCATTTTCTTTGCCAGTGCCTCCACGGCCTCCTGCTCCTTCAGTGCCGTTGGCTTGTAAGCGTCGATAAGGTCGTCGAGGAGCTTGTAGACATTGCTGACGTTAGAGGCCATACGGTACTTCATGACGAAGTCGGCGTAGGTTTTGTATCCCAGCAGCTGTGCCATCTCCCTTCGCAGGTTTATCAGCCGCTTGCAGACCTCCAGGTTGTTGTTCTCATTGTCGTGCGTACCCTGTGTGGCCCTTGCCATAAACATCTTCTTCCGCAGGTCGCGTTGTGTGGAATACATCATGAACGGCCCATAGCTTGGGGCGTCGAGGGTGAAGAGCCATCCGTCCTTTCCCGCTTCCTTCGCCGCGTCACGGGCAGCGTCGCGGACCGTCTCAGGCAGTCCGTCGAGTTCTTTCTCGTCGGTGATAAGCAGCGTGAAGGCCTTGTTCTCCTTCAGCAGGTTCTGCGAGAATGTAAGGCTGAGCTTGCCGGCCTCCTCGGTGAGAGCCCGCAGCTTAGCCTTCCCCTCGTCGTCGAGGAGCGCTCCACTGCGCACGAAGCCGTCGTAGCTTTTCTCCAGGAGCATGCTCTCCTCTGGGGTGAGCTCACGATGGTGCTCATGGACATATTTGATGCGCTCGAAGAGCTTCGGGTTCAGGCTGATGTCGTTGGCATGGCTGGTGAGGATAGGACTCATCTTCTGTGCCAGGGCCTCCATGTCGTCGTTGCTCTCAGCACTCAGCAGGTTGAAGAACACCGTGCTGGCCCGGTCCAGCAGGTCATAGTAATGCTTGCGTCCCTTGACCTCATCCTCCGGAATGATGGTATTCTCGAATGTAGGCTCCTCGGGGTTATTGATAATCTTGTCGACCTGCTCGTTCTCACGGCGTATACCTTCCATCATCGCTTCCTCGAAATCGGCAAGCTCTATCTTGTCGAACGGCACGGCATTATGCGGAGTGCCGTAAGGCTGAAGGAAGGGGTTGACATGCTTGTTATTCTGTTTTATCTTATCGTTCATAACAACTTACGTTATACTGTTATCCTGCCGGTGAAGATGCCAATTCTCTTCCGGCATTTATATTTTCTACAAAATTATAATAAAAAATCAACACTGCGGAGGGGACGTGCTGACTTTTAACGTTTAAGGGCAATCTTTTAACTGTAAGAGAGTCTCCAGCAGCGGAATGTCTATCCGTCCGCGGGAGATGGAAATGAGTCCTTTGTCATCCCACTCGTTGAGTTTCCTGGAGACGTTCAGCCTGCTCTGTCCAATCTCGTTGGCAAGGGTCTGCATCCTGATGTTGAAGACCTTATGTCCGGCGGGATACCTCGTGTGTGAGGAGAAGAACCTTAGCAGTCCGTCGGCGAGTGCCGTCGGCCGTCTCGCCCACACTTGCCGGCCGGACTTCTGCGCGTCGGTGGCCAGCCGGTTCATGAGGTTCATACGGAAGATGAGCTGTTTGTCCGACAGCTTCATGACCTCCTCCTTCGCAAGGTTCAGGAGACTGCACCGCGACAGCGCCGTTATCGTATGACCATAGTACTGCCTCAGTCCGAAGAGCCGCTCCAGTCCTATCATCGCCGGGGCCTGCATGTCCTCATCGACACTGTAGCTGTTGTCGTCGGCGCGGCTGTGGACGACGGCCGTGCCGTTGAGCAGAAACCGCAGCTTAGTACATGGCGTGTCCTCGTGGACGATGTCCTGCCCCGGCTCCACCCTGGTGAAGTCGAACTTCGTGTGCGTAACGATATTGTCCAGGTCCTCGTGGCTCAGGCCCTGGAACAGTGGCAGACTGAGTATTTGCTCATACAACGTCATGGGCTGCTGGCCTTACTCTACGATTTTATCCCTCAGCGACGGAGAGAACCATACCTTGAGCTTGCCGTCGGCACCCTCATAGATGAAGTAAGCCATGAGCTCCGGATGCTTTGCCAGCACCTCCTTGGCCTTGTCGACACCGAGGACCATGAATGCCGTGGCATAGGCGTCGGCGGTGGCACAGTCGTGGGCCAGCACCGTTGAGGAGAGAAGGCTGTGCTGCACGGGATAGCCCGTGTGCGGGTCTATGGTGTGGGCGAACTTCCTGCCTCCCTCGATATAGAAGTTACGGTAGTTGCCGCTCGTGGCCATCGCCTTGTCGGTGACGTTGAGCACGGTCTGCAGCTCCTGGTTTGTCTGGAGGCTGTCGTCGGTAGGCTTGGTGACACCTATCTTCCACGGCACGCGTTTTTCGCTGTTGCCGCTTGTCACCACCTCACCGCCAATCTCAACCATGAAGTTCTTTATGCCCTTCGACTGCAGGAAGCGTGCCACGACATCGCAGCCGAAGCCCTTGGCGATGCCGGAGCAGTCGAGCTGTATGTTCGGGTTTTCTTTCACCACGTGCCTGTCCTTGAGCGCAACCTTATGGAAGCCCACGAACCGCATCAGACTGTCGATGCTCTCCTTCTCGGGACGGTGGAACTGCTTGGTGCCAAAGCCCCACATATTGACCAGCGGGGCCACGGTGATGTCGAAGGCGCCGCCGGTCTGTGCCGACACCTCCTCGGCCAGTGAGAACACCTCGACAAACATATCGTCGGCCTCCGGGTCCTCGTTGTCGTTTATCTTCGAGATGACGGAACCCTTCTCAAACGGTGAGAGCGAGTTGTTTACCTTCTGCAGCTCAGCCTCTATCTCTGGCTTCAGGTCGCTGTCGTACTGATATGTAATGTGGTACACCGTTCCGAAGACCATTCCCTCGTCATGCTGATAGGGCATGTTGTGCTGCTGCCGTATGATGAGTATCGATCCGACGATGAGCAGAACCAGGAACGGTATCTGCCATGTAAGTCTTTTCTTTCTGTTCATAATGAAATAAATTTTTTGTGTTTGGGTTGTGTGGCAATCTTCCTTTTACTTTCCCACGGTCTATAACTCGAATGCCAGGTTGAAGAGGATACCCATCCTCGACGTGCCGCTCTTGCCGTAACCAGGTATATACCAGGGCTCTCCCGCGTCGGCAACTTTATGATGTACGCGTGTCTTATAGCGTACCGACCAGCCGAGGCGGATGAACTTCCACAGCTGGGCATCGACGCCGGCGCCGAACTCCAGCCATCCGTACGAGCATTTCTGGTCCTTAGCCTCGTAGGTGCTGCTGCCTCCCCATACTGGGTCCTGGAGCACAAGTGGCCCGATGTCGTAGTTGAACGACGTGTAGGCATAGCGGAAGCCGACGAGGATACGGTAGGCGTCGTGCTTGTTCTTCATCACATTGAAGTCCATGCCGACGCGTCCGAAGGGCGCTGACGTCTTGTATCTCAGTCCCGTTACGTCGTCGGTCTTATCGGCGGAGCCGTAGCCCACCTCCACCGTGGGGAAGTAGCGGTCCTTGAGGTTCACCCTCGCAAAGCCCTCATACTGTCCGTAGTCGCTGACGGCCCGCATCACGGGACCTACGAGGTCCACGCCGACGGCCACGCCGCGGAACAGCGGTATGGAGTCTTCGATGGCCTGCTCGGCCGCCGTTCTCTTGTGCTTGTGGAAACCGTACTGCTGCGCCATGCTGCGCTGTGGCAGCAGAAGGCTAATTGCTATGCAGATGCAGAATAATATGCTTTTTCGATTGGTCATTGTTCACGTTCGCTTCGTTGATGGATATGGAGTCCAGCATGTGATGGGTGGTCGTCGCCGACGTGATGGTATGCCAGAATTGCGGCGTGCAGTCCACACTCTCGAAGTGGGGCTGATTGGTCTTGGCGACCACCACGGTGTCGCTGCGTGTCGCTCCCAGCGTGTCGGTGAAGGCGAAGATATATTCGTCGGCGTCCTGTGAGTAGCTCATCGGCAGCGACAGCGACGTTATGTCGGTGCCGTTGGTGTATAGTGCCGTGTCCTTGCCGTTGACGATGGTGTAGACGTTGAGCGTGTCATACTTCACCGTGTCGGGGATGCTGACGTTAAGAGCTACGATGTTGTCGACGGAACAGTCGAGGCTCGTGCAGGCCCCCAGCGTCAGTATGGCGAGGACGAAGAATAATGCCTTTCTCATTTCTCTATCTTTATCGTTTTCTCTATCTGGTAGTCGTTGCGGCGCGGACTGGTGCGGCTAATAAGGTCGCCGAGGAAGCCGGCGAGGAAGAGCTGCACGCCCATGAGCATGCCGACGAGGAAGATAAAGAACCACGCTGAGTCGGCCAGAGGACCGTAGATGCCGTTGCTGAGGTCTATGCACTTCTCAATGCCCATGACGATAAGTGCCAGGAAGCTGATGAAGAACATGATGCTCCCCAGGAAGCCGAAGACGTGCATAGGCTTCTTGCCGTAGCGCGACAGGAACCACAGCGTCATCAGGTCGAGGTAGCCGTTGAAGAACCTGTTGATGCCGAACTTCGAATGGCCGTATTTGCGGGCCTGGTGATGGACGACCTTCTCGCCGATCTTGTCGAAGCCGGCCTCCTTGGCAAGGTACGGGATGTAACGGTGCATCTCACCGTAGACCTCGATGTTCTTGACCACATCCTTGCGGTAGGCCTTCAGACCGCAGTTGAAGTCGTGGAGGTTCTTGATGCCTGATATCTTCCGCGCCGTGGCGTTGAAGAGCTTTGTGGGAATGGTCTTCGACAGTGGGTCGTAGCGTTTCTTCTTCCATCCCGACACGAGGTCGTAGCCGTCCTCGGTAATCATCTTGTACAGACCCGGTATCTCGTCGGGGGAGTCCTGGAGGTCGGCGTCCATAGTGATGACAACATCACCCTGGGCGGCCTTGAACCCACAGTAGAGCGCCGGGCTCTTGCCGTAGTTGCGGCGGAACTTTATGCCTTTGACGTTCGGGTCTTTAGCGCCGAGCTCTTCAATGACCTGCCAGGAGGCGTCGGTGGAGCCGTCGTTGACGAAGATTATCTCATAGCTGAACTTATGCTCCGCCATAACACGCTGTATCCATGCATGGAGCTCGCGGAGACTTTCTTCCTCGTTGTACAGAGGAACGATTACTGATATATCCATTGTGATTTCTGTTTTTTTATTTCTTCATGATTGCTGCTATAAGCAGACTGAGGACGATGCCGCTCATAACACCCATAATGAGGGAGTAGCACGCCAGGAACGTGGGCTGGAACATCTCCTGCAAGGCGGTGTTGAAGTCGGCCTGGCTGACACCGTAGGCCTTGACGATGACCTTCATCTCCGGGGCGCTCATCATCGACTGGTACAGGGCCAGAAGCCGTCCGCCGTCGAGATACTCCATGTAAAGCCACTGGAAGAGGGCAAAGAGCAATGTGCCGTTCAGGAACACGCGCAGACTGTAGAACACGGCGCGGTGATAGGTGATATGTCCGCCAAGGGCTTCGTTACGGAACTTCCGCAGCCTAAAGGCAACGAAAAAGGGTGCGGCCAGCAGAAGAAGACTGCTGAAAGCGCCTAAAAAGGGGATGTTGGGCGAGAGAACCGTACAGGCAAAACTTCCCACCAACAGTATGGCAAGGTAGATGCCGTCATAGCGCGCCCAGAGGCGCAGCTGCTTGTATTCTTCGTATTGCATTGTCGTTTTTATATATACGAGTGCAAAAGTACACAATTTTTTCTACTTATAATGTGTGTTTTCCGCATTTTTCCTGCGCAATAACCCTTTTTATAAAGAATTAGCAATGGGCAATGAGCAAGTTACTATTCAGCAAAAGCTCTCTGTAACTTTTTTATCTCAAGAATTTGAGAATGAGAGAATTCTTCTATTGACATGAATCAAAAGAATTATTAGAAAGAAAGCAGCAAAGCTGATTATATTCTCTAATTCTTATCAATTCATGATAAAGTGTAGGAATATTCTATAATTCTCAAATTCTTGATAACAATTCATGATAAAGTGTAGGAATATTCTATAATTCTCAAATTCTTGATAATAAGAAAATAGCGAGTGGCATGGTTTCAACTTCATTCGCTGAATAGTTACATGAGCAAGGAGAAGTGAGTAGTTAGCAATTTCGTGCCTCGGAGAGTTACACTCACAATGACATGGGCTCGCAGGAGCGGAGAGGAAGTACAAGCGAATGCAATCCGCTTGCAGGGTGCGGCTAGGTAGGGTTAGGGGCCGTCCGTAAAAAATATATGCCCTTGTGGCCGTCCGTAAAAAATATATGCCCTTGTGGCCGTCCGTAAAATATATATGCTCTTGTGGCCGTCCGCAAACATCTTCTTATTTAAATTATTACGGACGGCCACGAGGGCCGCACCCTGCAGCCGTCAGACACCACGCGTTGAATGGATACCTCACAGCCTCGGTTGACTCTCGATAACCCCAGGCTGCACTCGCATATCATGGCGAAACAAGCAGCTTTCGCCAATGTAGGGGTGGGGTTTATCCCCATCCTCCATGCGCAACAGTGACTTACAGCCTCGGAGAGGCTGACTTATCAGTAACCCCAGACTAAGCGAGCGAAGCGAGCGCAGTCTGGGGATATACGACAGCATGTTCTCAATCAGTGCCTCGAAGAGGCACTGACACGTAGTGTGTATGCCATTTTTTCTGCGCTTGGAGGATGGGGATAAACCCCACCCCTACACTGCGTTCAGCAGCACGATTTCAAAAAGACATACTCAGTGCCTCGGAGAGGTACACTCTCAGTAAACCATCGCTTAGCGAGTGAATCGTGTGTAGTCTGAACTATCTTTACAAAAAGCATGTTAGGAAATCGACTGCTCTAGAGATGGAATCCGTCTAAATAACATGAAAATCGCGCCGATTTTTCTCCTGATTTGTAAAAGCATATGTTTTACAAGGTAAAAGCATATGTTTTACCTCGTAAAAGTACTACACTTACAACGCAAGTAAGCCTTACTTTTTCGCCAAAAATAGCCCTCTTTTGACCCTAAAAAAATACGCTTTTCAGTAACGTGTTGATACTCAATGTTATAGAAAACACTCGTTTTTCCCGTATTTGGCGCCGTGTCTTCCCCTCGCTCAGAATAATCGAAATATGAGTGGTGTAAAATGTCAAATGGATTTACAAATAGCTATTTAGCTAAAGCCGCTCTTAGTGTATTTGGTGCCTCACCGAGGCACTAAGTATGTCTTTTTGAAATCGCGCTGCGGAGTCCAATGTAGGGGTGGGGTTTATCCCCATCCTCCAAGCGCAGAAAAAATGGCATACACACTACGTGTCTGTACCTCTTTGAGGCACTGAGTGGTTTTTACGCATCTTCTCACCCCAGGCTGCGTTCGCTCCGCTCGCTTAGCCTTGGGTTACTGAGAGTGTACCTCTCCGAGGCACTAAGTGAGGACATGCTGTCGTATACCCCCTGGCTGCACTCGCTTAGCCTTGGGTTACTGAGAGTGTGCCTCTTCGAGGCTATAAATTACAGTCGCGCTTAGAGGATTGGGATAGACCCCACTCCCTTGGAATCCTTCTGTCTCGGTGCAGAGAATGTAACATGAGAATTAACGATAGACGTGTATCCATTTAGCGCGTGGTGTCGGGCGGCTGCAGGGTGCGGCCCTTGTGGCCGTCCGTAAAAAAACTTGTGCCATAGTTTGCGGACGGCCACAAGGGCCGCACCCTGCAGCCGCCCGACACCTAGGCAATGAGAGGCGGAACGCCGCTTGGTTTACCCCAGGCTGCACTCGCTCCGCTCGCTTAGCCTGGGGTTATCGAGAGCCAGCCTCTCGAGGGTATAAATTACAATCGCGCTTAGAGTATGGGGATAAACCCCACCCCCTTGGAATCCTTCGGTCTGGGTGCAGAGAATGTAACATGAGAATTATCGATAGATGTGTATTCATTTAGCGCGTGATGTCGAGCGGCTGCAGGGTGCGGCTAGGTAGGGTTAGGGGCCGTCCGCAAATATGGCACATGTTTTTTTACGGACGGCCACAAGGGCCGCACCCTGCAGCCGCCCGACACCTAGGCAATGAGAAGCGGAACGCCGCTCGGTTTAACCCAGGCTCCGCTCGCTTAGCCTAGGGTTACTAAAGAGTGTGCCTCCGAGGCTGTAAGTCGCTGTTGCGCTTGGAGGATGGGGATAAACCCCACCCCTACATTGGGTGGCAGAGGTTTCCGTGGAGCGGGCGCATCCAAATAAGCAGATGGGGGATTACACACAGTGCCTCGGAGAGGCACACTCTTCAGTAACCCCAGGCTAAGCGAGCGAAGCGAGTGCAGCCTGGGGTGTGGACGATAGCAGAGTAATAACTCAGAGCCTCGGAGAGGTTCAGACACGTAGTGTGCAACAAGAGGAATACAAGTATTATATGTATTTCTCATTGTATGTTATACCGAATTCATTGCATAACTTAATTATTTCATCACGTGTATTTATTTGCTTGTGGTGCTCCTTCTGATTCATGATATATTGTCTCACTGTTTCTTTCAGGCTCTCGCTGAGGGTACAAGCAAAGTATTCGGCACCCCATCCGTCAAACATAGGAAACTTATCTTTATGCATCTTAAGCATTTTGCTTGTAGAGGTCTTAAGAACCCGCATAAAATCGGACAGTGCCAATGATGGGGTGATGCTGACAAGAAGATGTACGTGATCTGGCATGCCATTAATCCGATAAAGGACACACTTATATGACTTAACGATGGCATATATGTATGCATATAAGTCACGTTCATACTGTGTTGTTATTGTGCGTTCGCTTCGCTTGGTTCGGATAACAATATGATACAGTAGGTTGGTGTAGCTCATAGAAAATGAATTAGTTATATTTACAATGCAAATGTAGGATGATATTTTCTTATATCCAAATATTTTTTTGGAAAAATCATATACTTATTACCATGTACTACTGGAATTATGGCATACACACTACGTGTCTGTACCTCTCCGAGGCACTGAGTTGGGTCTTTCGCATCTTCTTACCCCAGGCTGCGCTCGCTCCGCTCGCTTAGCCTGGGGTTACTGAAGAGTGTGCCTCTCCGAGGCACTGATGGCAAGCAGACTACTCAAGCAGACTACTGTATATCCCCAGGCTGCGTTCGCTCTGCTCGCATAGCCTGGGGTTACTGAAGAGTGTGCCTCTCCGAGGCACTGATGGCAAGCAGACTACTCAAGCAGACTACTGTATATCCCCAGGCTGCGTTCGCTCTGCTCGCATAGCCTGGGGTTACTGAAGAGTGTGCCTCTCCGAGGCACTGATGGCAAGCAGACTACTCAAGCAGACTACTGTATATCCCCAGGCTGCGCTCGCTTCGCTCGCTTAGCCTGGGGCCACTAAAGAGTGTGCCTCTCCGAGACACTGATGGCAAGCAGACTACTCAAGCAGACTACTGTATATCCCCAGGCTGCGCTCGCTCCGCTCGCTTAACCTGGGGTTACTGAAGAGTGTGCCTCCGAGGCTGTAAGTCGCTGTTGCGCTTGGAGGATGGGGATAAACCCCACCCCTACATTGGGTGACAGAGGTTTCCGTGAAGCGAGCGCATCCAGATAAGCAGATGGAGGATTACACCCAGTGCCTCGGAGAGGCACATTCTCAGTAACCCCAGACTAAGCGAGCGAAGCGAGTGCAGTCTGGGGTATAGGTCGGAAGCTCGCATTCACTCAGAGCCTCGGAGAGGTTCAGACACGTAGTGTATACATACATAAAGCTATCACCATTAGTCCTATAAGCCAACCATTAGGATATAATGATGAACACTACGCGTCTGTACCTCTCCGAGGCACTGAGTGGTTTTTACGCATCTTCTCACCCCAGGCTGCGCTCGCTTCGCTCGCTTAGCCTGGGGTTATTGAAAGTGTGCCTCTCCGAGGCACTGATTGAGGACATGTTGTTGTATACCCCAGGCTTCGCTCGCTTAGCCTGGGGTGTGGACGATAGCAGAGTATCCACTCAGAGCCTCGGAGAGGTTCAGACACGTAGTCTGCATCAAGAGTGGTCAGTATTGAGCAAGCACCCCTGATCGGCTGCCAGCCCTTGTAACTACTCAGCACCCCTGTATACATGCCAGCCCTTCATCTTCCGTTAATTATCCCTAAAATTAATCTTTTCTCCCATTTGAAATTTGTACCAAGAGGAATTTTTATTAATTTTGCGGTGAAGCTTCAACGATTAAAACGTATACGTATGACAAAAAGAATACTTACCATATTATTTCTGTCCGGCTTACTCTTCTGGATGCCTCAGGCCATGTGTGCCGAGAGCAGCATAGAGATTGTGGAGCAGGTCTTCTCCATGGTCGACATCTCTGTGTCGGGCAACGTGCTTCATGTCACCGGAGCGGCGGGACAGGACCTTTATGTTTATAATGTTACCGGTGTGAGAGTCAAGAGCTTCCGCGTCGACAGCAACGACAAGCGCTATGAGCTCAACCTCCCCAAGGGCTGCTACATCGTCAAGGTGGGCAAGGTGGTGAGAAAGATTTCCATTCGGTAAGCGATAAGTTTCTATTATAGGATTTCAAGGCAAGTGAAATCTCACAGTTTCTTGTAGATGAGAAGATTGTTTTCCATGACTGTCCTCCCGATGGTCATCATGTTGTTTTGCGCTCTTTCCGCCCATGGCGTGAAGGTGCCGAAACGTCAGTTCCGTGGCGCGTGGATACAATGCGTCAACGGACAGTTCCAGGGTCTTTCCAAAGAAGAGATGCAGCGCACGCTGACCTATCAGCTTGATGAGTTGCAGAAAGACGGTGTCAACGCGATAATATTCCAGGTGCGTGCCGAGTGCGACGCCCTTTACCAGAGCAGCTACGAGCCGTGGAGCAAGTTCCTCACCGGCGTGCAGGGACAGAACCCGGGCTGGGACCCGCTGCGCTGGATGGTCGACGAATGCCATAAGCGCGGAATGGAGCTCCATGCCTGGATAAACCCGTACCGTGCCAAGACCAAGGGCACCACGGCGCTGGCCTACAACCATATCGCCGTGCGCCATCCGGAGCGTGTCTTCCAGTATGACGGACTGTATATCCTCAACCCGGCCAGCGCCGCGAACCGTGAGTATATCTGTAGGGTTGCCGACGACATCGTGCGCCGTTATGATGTCGACGGACTGCATATCGACGACTATTTCTATCCCTATCCTGTCGCGGGGGTGCAGATACCCGACGCGGCCGACTACCGTGCGTCAGGGACGTCGATGTCCATTGGCGACTGGCGCCGCGACAATGTGAACAAGTTCATACGGCAGCTCGCCGACTCCATCCACCATACGAAGCCATGGGTGAAGTTCGGTGTGTCGCCCTTCGGCATATACCGCAACGCCCGTCCTGGTGTCGACGGCAGCAACACGCGTGGTCTGCAGAACTATGACGACCTCTATGCCGACGTGATAAAATGGGTCGACGAGGGATGGATAGACTATTGTGTGCCGCAGGTCTACTGGCAGATAGGCCATAAGAGTGCCGACTATGCCACGCTGATACGCTGGTGGAACGCCAACGCCGCAAACCGGCCGCTGTTCATTGGTGAGGACGTGGAGCGTACCGTCAAATATGCCGATGTCGACAATCCCAACACCAACCAGGTGGCGGCGAAGCACAAGCTCCATGAGGAGTGCCGGAACGTCGGCGGCACGGTGTTGTGGTATGCCAAGGCGGCTGTCGACAACTATAACAGCTATGGCATCTTCCTGCGCGACTACTATTGGAAGTATCCGGCCCTGCAGCCCCTTATGCCGTTCATCGACAATAAGGCACCGGGGAAGCCGAAGAAGCTCAAGGCGTATAAGAACGACACTAACGTGCTCCTCACGTGGAGGGCTCCGAAAGGCAAGGGCTGGCAGGACGAGGCACACCGGTATGTCGTCTACCAGTTTGCGCCGGGGGAGGACATAGATACCGACGACGCGTCGCATATCATCACCATCACCCCGCATCTCTCCACCGAGATCAGACGGCCGCAGACCAAAGGAAAATACACCTATGTCGTCACCGCCCTCGACAGGATGAGCAATGAGAGCGACATAGCGAAGAAGAACCTGAAGATAAAATAACCGGGTGAACCAATGCCGGGGTGGGGGTCATCCCCATCCTCCAAGGCAACAGAGACTTACAGCCTCGGAGGCTGTGAGGTATCCATTCAGCGCGTGTTGTCTGACGGCTGCAGGGTGCGGCCCTTGTGGCCGTCCGCTAACAATTGTAAATTGTATTTATGCGTTGTTTATTTTCGGACGGCCCCTAACCCTACCTAGCCGCGCCCTGCAGTTGTCGGTCTGACACGGATATTTTATTTAGCGTTTGGAGTCTGACCGTACCCTGCAACAGCCTCGGAGAGGCTGGCTCTCAGTAACCCCAGACTAAGCGAGCGAAGCGAGCGCAGTCTGGGGTAAGAAAGCGAGGAGAACCCACTCCGTGCCTCGGAGAGGTACAGACACGTAGTGTGTATCAAGATGTCAAATGGTTTTCCTCTATTTAGAGGATAGATGTTTGGAGATAATAGATGCACACTGCGTGTCTGTACCTCTCCGAGGCACTGAGTGGATACTTTGCCATCGCCCATACCCCAGGCTGCACTCGCTTCGCTCGTTTAGCCTGGGGTTACTGAAAGTGTACCTCTCCGAGGCACTGAGTATGTTCTCTCGTCTTTTTGGAATCGCTGCGGAACCCCACCCCTACATTGGTGGTCATGTCTCGTGTTGCATTGTGGTCATGTCGCGTGTTGCATTGTGGTCATGTCGCGTGTTGGATTGGCGGTCATGGGTCGTGCACCACTTAATTATTTGTCTCTTCTACTTTTGATTTTTGGTTGATAAATACGTTGTAATGATGGAACCGAAGTTTATTCTTACACTCAGCGGGCATCTGCGCATAGGCAGCGTGATGATGCATAAGGAACTTCTGCTACCCAACGATACATGCGTGGGAGGCGGCTTCTGGGAGGTCGACCCTATAGCGATGAAGCTCCTGCTCTCGGGTCGCTCCTATGACTACGGGAAGCCGCGATGGTCCTTTGTCACCGGTAAGCTCTATGTCCCGAAGGACTACCGTGGCCTTAGGATTGAATACAATGGCGATAGCCTCATGGACTTCGTCGACGTGTCCTCGGAGTTCGAGATATCGTACTATTGACATAAGTGTCGTTAGACCGTGCCGGCCTTCAATATACCCTTGTTTACCGACGTCTGCAGGGTGCGGCTAGGTAGGGCTAGGGACCGTCCGCCCTAATTCCGACCCTACACTTCGGGCATATTATCCGCTTGCAGGGTGCGGCCCTTGTGGCCGTCCGCTATAAATTAAGTCTTTTAGTGGGGGGTAGATGTAGATTGGAATTTAGGTAGCGGACGGTCCCTAACCCTACCTAGCCGGCGCCCTGCAAGCGATTGATACTTTCCTTAAGTCACCCAGGCTGCACTCGCTTCGCTCGCTTAGCCTGGGGTTATTGAAAGTGTGCCTCTTCGAGGCACTGAGTATGTTCTCTCGTCTTTTTGGAATCGCTGCGGAACCCAATGTAGGGGTGGGGTTTATCCCCATCCTAACACCCTAAATACCTTGGAGGATGGGGATAAACCCCACCCCTACATTGGCGGTCATGTCGCGTGTTACATAAATTGTGTTTATGCGTTGTTTATTTTCGGACGGCCCCTAACCCTGCCTAGCCGCGCCCTGCAGTTGTCGGTTACGCAGAACATATTGGCCGTCCGCCCTAAATCCATATACCCTTGTTTACCGACAACTGCAGGGTGCGGCCCTTGTGGCCGTCCGTCCTAAATCATATACCCTTGTTTACCGACGTCTGCAGGGTGCGGCCCTTGTGGCCGTCCGCTATAAATCCATATACCTTTGTTTACCGACGTCTGCAGGGTGCGGCTAGGTAGTGTAGGGTCGGAATTATAGCGGACGGCCCCTAACCCTACCTAGCCGCACCCTGCAAGCGGATAATATGCCCGAAGTGTAGGGGCGGAATTATAACGGACGGCCCCTAACCCTGCCTAGCCGCGCCCTGCAGCCGACAGTTTGGGTAGGGAGTAGCAATAGTATAGCATTATTTAAAAAAGTGCTGTGGAACCCAATGTAGGGGTGGGGTTTATCCCCATCCTCCACGCGTAACAGTGATTTACAGCCTCGGTGAGGCTGACTTCTCAGTAACCCCAGACTAAGCGAGCGCAGTCTGGGGTAAGAAAGCAAGGAGAACCCACTCAGTGCCTCGGAGAGGTACAGACACGTAGTGTGTATCAAGATGTCAAATGGTTTTCCTCTATTTAGAGGATAGATGTTTGGAGATAATAGATGCACACTGCGTGTCTGTACCTCTCCGAGGCACTGAGTTATTACCCAGCTGTCGTTACATCCCCAGGCTGTACTCGCTTCGCTCGTTTAGCCTGGGGTTACTGAAAGTGTACCTCTCCGAGGCACTGAGTATGTACTTTAATATTCTTGGGCAGTAACGTCCGCTTGCAGGGTGCGACTAGGTAGGGTTAGGGGCCGTCCGCTAACAATTGTAAATTGTATTTATGCGTTATTTTTTCGGACGGCCCCTAACCCTGCCTAGCCGCGCCCTGCAGTTGTCGGTTATGCAGAACATGCAGGCGGTCCGCCATAAACACAATATACCTTTGGCTGACCGCCGACTGCAGGGTGCGGCCCTTGTGGCCGTCCGGCAATAAATTAAATTTTTTTTTTTTGGGGGGGGAATAGAATTGTAACTATTCAGCGCATGAAGTTGAAACCATGCCACTCTCTATTTTCTTTTTATCAAGAATTTAAGAATGACAGCGTCACTCCTGTATTCGTCATAGAATACCCTTGAAGCAATACCCACACAGAGACACGGAGCCACAGAGTATCAGAGACGGGTTCCCTATTAATATAGAGTTCACAGAGACGGCTTCGCCGTAAAGAGTTCACGAAACGTGCACATCGCAAAAGTCATCGTATTCTCTTTAAGGCGAAGCCTTCTCTGTGATCTGAGTCACGAGTGAGTCTCTGTGGCTCTGTGTCTCTGTGTGAGCGTTACAAACCTATCTCCAAAAAGTGACGAAGACAGGAGACCCAACCGCTGAAAAATGACCCAACCGCTTTGAGAAATAGGTCGAACATTGTTTTAGGAAGGGCATAAAGCCCTTCCCTGCACTGGATATGCGTCCCACTATATCACCTAAATATCCTTGCAAGTGCTTGATTGTCAATGGCGCTATTTTGTCCCAACAAAAAAGAGCCGAAGTCGTGCCAGTAGGGGAGGGTTTCATGCCCTCCCTAAAACTTACATGAGTAATAATTCTTTAATTCTTGATATTTTTCAGCGGTTGGGACACTTTTTAGGAAGGGCTTCATGCCCTTCCAAAAACAATGTTCGACCTATTTCTCTCGCGTTTGTGTCATTTTAATAATTCCTTAATTCTCTAATTCTTGATATTTTTCAGCGGTTGGAGCATTTGTCAGCGGTTGGGACATTTTTTCAGCGGTTGGTTCATTTTTTTTAGGAAGGGCATAAAGCCCTTCCCTGCACTGACACGTCCCGACCTCGTCACTTTTATATTGAGACCCAGTGCTGCCCTTGATTATCAGACGTACATTCCGATCCTCTTGCAGGGCGCGGCCCTTGTGGCCGTCCGCCATTGCAGGGTAACCAATTTCCCATCTTGGGTGCGGACGGCCACAAGGGCCGCGCCCTGCAAATGGCCGACACGACACACGAAAGACCGAATTGGTGCCGGAGCACAATACGCTGATAGCCAGCCTCGAAGAGGCTGTTTCGTGACCTTCGTGTCTCTGAGGCTGTTCCGCGCCCTTCGTGTCTTTCGTGGACAATAAATTCTCACACGGATTTTAAAGATCTCCGAGGCTGGTAAGCGTGTCAAGAACTTCGTGTCACGATCGTGCCTCGTCCGTGATACGATCGTACCTCATCCGTGTCACGATCGTGCCTCATTCGTGTCACGTTCGTGCCTCGTCCGTGTCACGATCGTGCCCCATCCGTGATACGTCATCGTGATGCTTGTCATCGTCTGTCTGCACGGTGTCGTTGTGCAAGCGATTGCATGGCTTCTTCCCTTGATTTATATTAATTTCTATGCGATTGTGCGCAAATAGTGATACTTTTGCAGCAGACAGTTTGGAAAAGAACCTATTCCATCCTTGTCTGTAAAGATTCAAAACTTGAATATTCATTGCCGTTCTAATTGTGCGGCGCTATAGCTTATACGGAAGATTATGATGTTGAAAACGTTTCACTTGTATGCACGCATACGTGTAGCTTGTATGATTTTAGCCCTGTTGCTTGTGCCGAAGCTTGCGCAGGCAACCGACTATTATTTGGTCGGGGAATTTAATAGCTGGAAGACCAGTGACACTTACAAATTTAATGTCTCCGGTAACTCAGCTACCCTTTCGTTTACGGGTGATCATTTTAATGCAGCCTCAACCGAATTCCTCATTCTGGCTGTCGAGAGTTCAAGCAATTCATGGTATTTGAAGAATAATAGTGCTACTACAGTTACGGTTGGTGGCGATGCTGTTACTGCCTCGTCCGATTATAACCAATCGGGGTATAACTACAAAGTAAGCGGTCTAAGTACAAATTCCTCTACTACTTACACCTTTAAGCTTACATACAATAATTCAGACGTCAGCCACAGTCAGCTAACGATCACCAGTAATACTACTGGGGGAGGCGGCACTACTACCACTAACCAGCCCGGTATCTATCTTTATGGTGGTTCTGATTTCGGAACCGACAAGCTGCATTACAAGTTCCTGCGTAAGAACGACAATGAGTATCATTTTGCGCTCTACGCCGGATACATGAAGTGCAAAGCTCAAAAGCATGAGCAAGACCAAGCCGAGACAGAAGTCACGCCGTCGTGGAACGGTCGGACCTTCCAGATCGCATACATCGATGCCGACGGCAATCAGACCGTCTACAGTCCGTCAGCTAACTACGACTATACGCTCACCAAAGATGACAACACTGCCGGCGAGGCGAAGACCCCCGGCACCAGCTCCAATACTTGGAAGATTGAGGACAACGGCGGTATGTACGACCTGGTGGTCAAGGTAGATGCCGATGGCGAACCCACTTCCTGGTATTATCAGAGCGATCCCAACCGGTTGGTCGCTTACAAGGCCAGCTCTACCAGCAACTGGACCACCGAGGGATTCCTCTATTGCGTGAAAGACAACAATACCCTCGCAACGGGTTATTGTAACAATTTCTTCGGCACCATCCCGATGGTCAAAGACGAGAAGTTTAAGTTCATCGTCGGCGAATACTGGCTTGGACAAAAGTGGGATTCAGACACCTATGGCAAGAATGTGGCTATTGGCAATGCACCGAACCTCCATAGCCCTTACGACGGCACCTATCCCATTGAGTTAAACTTCACCCGCACCGACTACCAGCTTGCGGGCAACGACCAGACGCCGCTCCGCATCTTTATGATTGGCTCGGCACTGAACAGCAGTCTCGGTGACGAATTCACCAAGTGGAATTCCGCCGATGCCACCGAGCTCGTCTACGACCCCGACGAGCAGTGCTACAAGGGCACGGTGACCTTGGTCAAGAACAAACAGTTCCGTTTCCTGCGCGACATAAACTCCTCCGGCCCGGCTACCTCCCTGGGGCTTAACTTCGGCGAGGACGCTAACGCTGCAGGCGGCGGAGTCGACACCGATGACAACAATTACGTTGCTTATAACAGCACTTCATCAAGCGGCAACAATGTCGTCTTCAACCCCGAGACCAATATCTATAATGTGCGCTTCTATATCGAGGCAGGCACGGGCATGAGCAACTTCAACTGGAACGATGCCAAATACCGCTACACCATCGAACTGCCCACCCGTCTGAACGCCACTATCACCCCTCCGACAGCCACGGTCAACTATGCTGCCTCACTGACGCCGAAGGTCAGCGTGGTGGGTACAACCGCTAAGAAACGCAAATACGCCTTCACCATCGATGGCTCCGACCCGACCATCGATCCCGCCACCGGAAAGGCCACGGGCAAGACGGTCGTGAGAGACTACGACTACGACCCAGTAGTGCCGACCAATGATGTCTACACCTTCTATATGTCGCCAACGGACCAGCTCACCTATATCGACTTGGACGGGAAGGAGCATACCCTCGAGGGCAACACCGTCACCGTGAAGGCACAGGCGGTGCAGACCATCACGGAGGGAAGTAAATATCGGCTCGAAGGCGACATCGCCACGGGCACCTATGTCTTCAAGACTGCCGGCATAAAACCGACGGGTAACTACACGATCAAAGTCACCAACGACAACGACACCGACAAACCGTCGATCAACAAGGTGAAGGCTACCGTCACCGTCAAGAACGAGAAGGGGGAGGACGACGGTGTCGACGTCTACTACACCATCGATGGCACCGACCCCGTGGCAGTCGGCAATGTGAACGCACGCCTCGTCAACAAGGACCGTAAGATAAATGTCTATGGCATCGTCAACCTGGAACATAACGCGGAAAACAGAATCCGCGTGGCTATAGCGGGATCGAAGGAAACAAAAGAAGACGATGGAACAACGCACGCCTCCTGTCCTTTCGATCTGACGTGCAGTACCTCAGAAGGAGGATACATTAACTACCGCGATGGATACACAGATCCGAGCTTGAAGACCTACGGCGGCGACGGGCATATCGTCGTGTACATCTTGCCGTGGTCGTCGAATCAAACAACATATGCGCAGAAACCCACAAATCCTACACCTAAAAGTGTTGAGAACTGTACAAATTTCCGTGTTCCTTTCATCTACGCTTACGAGAATATCGACAAGGACGGTGTGGTGAAATCAAAAGCGCTCACACACGCCACTCACACCATTGACGTCTTGCTTGATGAGGTGTTTGGACTTCCTACCATCGAAAAAAAGGACGGTAAATGCTACTGGTCCTATGTCGACCTCGCCCCCGATAAAGGCTATAAGGAGGTGAACGTAGAGGTGGGGTATTACGACCTTGTGACTGGTAAATGGGAATTCACCCCCGCTACCATTGCCAACGTGCACAATGACATGTTCTTAGAGTTTGACGTGGCGACAGGACAGATAAAGGATGTCACGCATAAGTATACCAAGGACTACTTCTACACCATCGGCGAGAGTGGCACAAAGCGCGAGGCTGCCAACCCCAAAGCCAATGAGCACTTCTTCTTTGTACAGGTGCCGGAGGCATGGACCATCAATGGCAACAGTGTAAAGGTCCTTCAGAACGGTACCGAGCTGAGCGGTGCCAATGTCACGGTACAGGGCAGCGCCGAGACCTCCTGTCTCTCAAAGGTCTGCAAGATCAGCGTACCGGCAACACTCGCTGAGGGGACCAGCCTCACCATCCAGCCGTATAATGGCAAAAATGGCAGCTCGCAGAAGTTGACGGTCAACTACGTGAATGGCGGATATTATTTCTATGAGTCTGCATCGCACTATACAACGAATGCTCCGCTCGTCTTCGGCGCCGATGCCGACGACGACAAGGACCAGCGACCTAAAGGGCGTCGGGATGTCAACCATACCCTTGAAACACAGCCTGCGAAACGAGTGGCAGGAACTGGATATATGGGATATGGAGACTATACGTATTATCTGACACCGAATTGGACATACAGTGGCACCACGCAGACGCCTACGACCACAGAAACAGACAATTGGAACGGAATGCAGGCAACGGTCAACACCATCGCTAAGGGGACGACCATCTCGCAGACCGTCAAAGGACTCGATGGGGGTCTGTACACGGTACAGATGATTGTAAGAGGCGCGGATAAAGCCACGGCGACCCTACAGTTGGAGGGTAGTGATTATTATAATCTTAAGAAAGAGAAAAAAGGAACACCCTCAGCCTCTGTCAGCAAGACGTTCGCCGGATACGATGCGCAGGGTACCGTCACCACCGACGGCCGCGTTGAATATCTGCTGAAGACAGACACGAAGAACGGATGGCAGAAGCTCGAGACGGTAGCATCAGTGGGCAGCGAAGGAAAACTGACAATCAGTCTGACAGCCGATGGCGGTGAGTTGCAGCTCTCCGACGTGACACTGCTACGGAATGCAAATACTCCTCCTGACGTACTTGGTGATGATGTAGATGGGAAACCCATCTACTATTATAGACCGACAATATGGACGACGGCTCCGACGGGCAAAGACGTCACGGAATATGATCTCACGGCCCGCCAATCTGCCAATGCCTTCAGTTTCTTCGACCGTGGCGACAACCGCAATGCGGTCATCTACGCCGACAAGAACACGGTGCTCGGAATGAGTGAGAACACGTACAACGTGGCGGTGCAGCAATATTATGAAGTTGAAGACCCAGAAGAATCTCCTGCGAAGCACAGAACGGTCTTCCGTGCTTGGAATCCTGGTACTGAGAGTGAGCTTTCTTACTGGGAAGGTAATGCCTTGGTATGGGAAGATGAACCGGACGCATGGGATAACGATAACACCTGGGGAACGTCTCACCAAATCACATGGCACAGATTCTCCTGGAACAGAAAATTCCTCGACACGACCACCGATGGTCCCGGCGCGAGGAACACGATCTTCCTGCCTTTCGCGATGAGTGAGGATCAGATAACGGCGATCTTCGGTACGGGCGCAAAGGTATATAGTATCGAATCGGTAGATGCGAAGAACCTTACCGTCACGGGAATACAGGCGAAAAAAACGGATCCCGACACGGATGAAACGGATCCCGACACGGATGAAACGGATCCCGACACGGAAAAACAGGTGATCGGAACGGAGCCCAATGTACCCTATATCCTCGAACTGTCGGAGGAAAAGAATGGCGTGTCGTACGACGACGAATTTGATACAGAGTCCTTGAAGTATGAAGACTATTCTAACGCTACAACTATAGGCGATGAGGATAATCCTCAGGGTCAGTTCGTGGGCGTGTACAAGTACACCAACTTCACGACGAAGAGCGATGAAAAAGGTTACGATTACTATTGCTATGACGCTGAGCGCAACGGCATATTCAACTTCTTCAGTAACGAGGGCGCCGACATCAAACCGTTCCGTGCTTATCTGAAGATAAAAACGACTGCAGGTTCGAAACCTTTCTACTACTTCGTTATCAAGGATAATGAAGCAACGGGTATCGAGGATGTGCGGACCACGCCGCTCAGCGAAGACACCCCGGTGTATAACCTCCAGGGACAGATGATCAGACAGGCAGGCCAGCATGCGCCGTTGCCCAAGGGTCTCTATATCCAGAATGGTAGAAAATTCGTGCAGAAGTAAAAAGGAAGTCGATATGAAAAAGAAATATATCAAGCCTGTCACGGTGGTTATCGCGGCAGATTCAAGACAGTTGTTGGCTGGTTCGCTCCCCCCTGGAGCGCGCCACGCTGCAGCCAAGGAGAATGGGTCGTTCAATGATGGTGACGAGGACGACGGTACCGATAACACCGGTTGGGTGAGGGTCGGCAATGTATGGGACGACTGAGTTACCGCAAGTAATCTCTAATGTCTTGTGATTGTGCGGGAGGGAATAAACCCCTCCCCTACGTTGCAATGGATATTTAGCGGTGTATTGACCACGTCGCTAAGGACTATAGGAGGGTGCATCAGAATTCTGGTGCATCCTCTTTTTCATATTAATGATTAATAACAAAGCATATCACAAAAAATTCAGAATCTTTGTGGTATACAATAAATTACATGGCAAACAAGGCATAAAAAAGGAAAGGGAATTTTCAGCGGTTGGGACATTTTTTCAGCGGTTGGTTCATTTTTTTTAGGAAGGGCATGAAGCCCTTCCCTGCACTGGATATGCGTCACCCTATATCACCTAATTATCCTTGCAAGTGATTGATTGTCAATGTCGCTATTTTGTCCCAACAAAAAAATGACAAAGTCGGGACGGGCTTGTGCAGGGAAGGGCTTCATGCCCTTCCAAAAACAATGTTCGACCTATTTTAAAAAACGGTTGGAGCATTTGTCTGCGGTTGGAGCATTTTTCAGCGGTTGGGACATTTTTTAGGAAGGGCATGAAGCCCTTCCCTGCACTGGATATGCGTCACCCTATATCACCTAAATATCCTTGCAAGTGATTGATTGTCAATGTCGCTATTTTGTCCCAACAAAAAAATGACAAAGTCGGGACGGGCTTGTGCAGGGAAGGGCTTCATGCCCTTCCAAAAACAATGTTCGACCTATTTTAAA
>Ga0256406_1001368_pt1 | contig 39856 bp, 42 predicted proteins | sample RumenRJG_03DNA_FD_185986 | JGI IMG/M metagenome (GOLD analysis project Ga0256406, IMG submission 185986) | Bovine rumen microbial communities from Lethbridge, Alberta, Canada - RJG_03 | ecosystem: Host-associated > Mammals > Digestive system > Stomach > Rumen | place: Canada: Alberta | collected... | reverse complement strand
GTCAGTTCATACGGGAATTCACTTTCAAACTTGCGCATCAGATCGGAATCAGGACTGAACGCATGACCGATATGTTCTTCTCTGACGGAATACAGTCTGACCAGCCGATCTGCAATTTCACCGACATCCTTACGGATCTTGGCCTTTGTCTTTTCCCATTCATTGGAGCCGATCTTATTCAGCCGCGGCACAACCCCTTCCCGGGAGACAAACTTTCTGACACTCTGGAAATGTTCCAGCGGTACATACAGCGACGCATTGCCCCGGTAGGCGATCTTGATGAAATCGCGCTTCACGCCTTCATCGTCCCGTGTCTCAATGCCGATATACTGGCCGACACCATACTTGGCATGCACAACATAATCACCCGGATTGAGTTCATCAAAGCTGGAAATAACTTCCGCATTCTGGAATTTCTTCTCATAGCGTCCGGCATGATGAGTCACATCAAAGATTTCCCGGGAAGAGTAAACCATGAGGTTTCTGTCTTCCATGGCAAAGCCCTGGGGCAGTTCTCCCTGGTAAATGGAGAAGCCTTCATTGACTTCATCATGATCGCCGATCTCATTCCAATTGATGAAGTACTGTCCCATCACCTTGGTGACGGACTCCTTTTCATGTTCATTCAGAACCAGTACTTTACGGCCCGGACGGTTGATCATGCGGATCTTCACATCCAGCAATTCCGGTACTGAATCAATTTCACGGATACCGGACCTGTCCGGCATGGCATAGTCCGTGATCATCCTGGTACAGCCTTCAGCGATCCGATCAAAGTCATGCCACATGGTATAGCGTTTGAGCATCTTGCCTTCGGATACCATTTCCATGATATAGGCTGCTGTTTCCTGGTTCAGCTTTTTGATATTGTCTCTGATCTCTCTTTCTTCAGAAAGAAGAACAAGCGGATGATCCATGTAATCAATGATAGAGGCAGAGTCCTTCACAAAGGAAAGATAGGGATAGAAGCCGTTTTCCGTTATGCCCTGTTCAATACTGTCCAGATCATCTGCGGTCTGTTCTCTTAAGAACAGATCCGTATCTTCATCCATTGCCTTCTCAACACCGCTTCTGATCTCTTCCATATCAGCCGGATCAAACAGCACATCAGATGCCGGTACAATTCTTACTTCATCAATCGTATTGATGGTTTTCTGGCTGGCAAGATCAAAGAAACGGATGGATTCGATGACCGTATCAAAGAATTCAATACGGATCGGATTTTCATAGTTGATGGAATAGATATCAATGATTTCACCGCGGCTGGCAAAGCTTAAAGGCTGATCAACATGAGATGTTTCACTGTAGCCCCCGGATCTTAGACGGCGCCGGATGTCTTCCGGATCTGCTTCATCATTGACTTTCAGGCTGAGACAGCCTCTTTCAAACGTGCTGCGCTTCGGCAGAAACCTCAATAAGGCAGAAGGACATGTCACAACCACCTGATCCGGCTGTACGAGAAGGGAAGAAAGGGTATCCACCTTGGCAGCCCGCATTTCCGGCGATGCGGCAATGGCCTCCACTCTGAGTGATTCATCCGAACCGAATAATGCACACTGGTCTTCCTTCAGAAAGGATGAGATTCTTTCATAGAAGCGCTGGGCATGGTATAAGTTCTTTTTCACCACCAGGATCGGCCGGGGATTTTCAGCATAGGAAGCAGATATGATGAGGGCTTCCGCCATGATATTATTCACCGGCAGTCTGCCTCTTCTGTGTTTGAGATCCGCCAGTGCCGGATTGTCCTTTATTTCCCTGATCAGCCAGTCAGGCATCTTTGTTCTAGTTTTTTTCATGTTCTGCTATTCTATCCTTTTTTGAAAGAAAAGGATACTGATGTGCCAGTATCCTCAGTCTTTTACTTTGATATTGTATTCATTCATGATGCGGTCCATCGGCCGATAGACCCAGTCATAGGCGGCATCTGCCGCATCTTTCAGAGCGGTCTCATAAACATCCATTTCACTCTTCGGCACAGGCGACAGTACCCAGTCCGGTACCAGTTCATGTTCACCTCTTCTGGAATGACCGACGCCGATGCGTATACGGGCAATGTGATCTGTCCCCAGACACTGGATGATAGACTTCATGCCTTTCTGACCGCCGGCTGAACCGCCGGTTCTGATCCTTACGGATCCGGCAGGCAGATCCATGTCATCATGCAGGATCAGAATATCCTGCGGATCGATATGATAGTAGTTTACTGCCTGAACAACCGCTGAACCGGATTCATTCATATAGGTCAATGGCTTCATTAACAGAACGGCTTCGCCTTCAATTCTGATGGAGGCCGTCAGTGCATTGAACTTTTTCGTACTGACATCCGCACCGCACTTTTCCGCCAGTCTGTCCATGGCCATCCAGCCGCTGTTATGTCTTGTCTTTTCGTATTCTTTACCGGGATTGCCTAAACCTGCAATCAGCTTCATTCGTCTTTCTCCTTTGTCTCATCCGCAAAGCTGTCGCCGCTTGCACTGAGGCCGTCCGAAGTTTCTTCTGAAGCATGTTCCGCACTGTCTTCCTGTTCTTCAGACTCTGTGCTTTCTTCTGTTTCTTCAGCAGTCTCTTCTTCCTTCTCTTCCTCTTCCGGCAGGGAAGCACCGATATTCTTCAGCCATGTTTCGCCGATTCTTGTCTCATTGTAGCTTTCGACTAACGGCAGAACATCCTGTACTTTATCCTGGTCATTGATGACCATGTAATGTTTATACAGCATGGCCGCTACCGTCTCCTTATATAAAGAGATCAGATTCTTCTGGTATTCATATTCGCCATAATCCCCATCCATGACTTTTTCAAAAAAGGAAACACCTTTGTCATTGCGGTCCGCATAGGCATCATTGCAGGCAAGGCCGATCTGATAATCCAGTCTGTTTTCCGCACCTTCAATATCTTCTTTTATTCTGGCAAGCAGGGCATCTGCTTTTTCCATCTGATGGTCCTTCTGCAGGATGTTGGGAATGGCCAGCACCATATAGAATAAAGAATCATCATTCGGGGCCTGCTTATTGCCCATCAGGGTATCTGAATGAATCTCAGGCAGCAGGACATCGTATTCTTCATACATTCCATAAGTCGCAAGACCCCACAGCTTGAGAATCTGAAACTTTGTTTTCTGCATCTCATTCTTTGCCCCGGCAATGCCTTCATCTGCACCTTTGAGAAATTCTTCCTGATCATCAATCTTGCGGATCAGGTTCACCACCGGCTGGACGGCCTTATTGGCATTCATCTGTCTGACCATCTGAACAATCAGAATGATCATGACAGCAAAACAGACTATCGTAAATAACATCTGCACATCTCCTTTATGTATATACGGAATGTATTATACAGGATTGTATGAGGGTATTTGCATTTTTCGCTCACTGCCTATAACATAGAAATGTACGTTCAGGAGTGTTTTATGTCTGAAAATAAACCGAAAAAGTTCCGCTTCAATCCCCGCAAGGTTGTAGCGGTATTAATAACAGTATTATGTGTTCTTCTCGCAGTCGGCATCGGTACATGGTATCATCTTGAAAATACGGATCAGGTCATCAAGGCACCGAAGTCCGCTTCTACCGCTGCATCCGCTACAGCTACCCCGCTGCCATCCGATCTGACGGATCCTAACAGCTATCAGTATATCGTCAATAAGAACATCGGTGTGCTGAGCAGTTCTTTTGTTCCGGGCGATCTGGCTGATCCGGAAAATGTCACCAGTACTTCCGGTGTCATTACCTTAAGAGCAGAAGCGGCCGGCAAACTGACGGAAATGGTAAAGGCGGCTGCAGATGCGGGAGTAAATCTGTATGTGACAAGTGCATACCGTTCCTATGATGAACAGGAACAGCTCTATACTTCCTACAGTTCTCTATTGAAGCAGTCTGAACTGATTGTTTCCTGTGCTCAGGCCGGGTACAGTGAACATCAGCTCGGTTTAGCCGCTGACTTCACGGATGATACATCCGTCAGCAGCCAGACGGAAGCATTTGCGGATACGGCGGCCGGACAGTGGCTCTATCAGCACGCTCATGAATACGGTTTTATTCTGCGCTATCCCAAAGACAAGCAGAGTGTGACCGGCTTCAGCTATAAGCCATGGCATTACCGCTATGTCGGTACCGATACCGCCAATGCCATGTATGCTGTATCACCGGATGAAACGATGGAAGAATACTTCAATCTGAAATAAGAGACAGAGATTGTCTCTTTTTTATGATATTTGTGAAAATACAGTTTGACATTGACTTTTGGCTTGTCTATTATTAATAAGCGTTTGTTCTATAAAAAAGATGGAGGTGGCATGAAATGAAGAGAACATACCAGCCTAGCAAGAGAAAAAACAAGGCAACTCACGGGTTCAGAGCCCGTATGGCAACTGTCGGCGGTCGTAAAGTACTGGCCAGACGCCGTGCAAAGGGAAGAAAGGTTCTTTCTGCCTGATCAACCACCGCATCGGTGGTTTTTTATTTATGAAGAAAAAAAACAGAGTCAGGAAGGCACAGGAATTCCAGGAGATCATCCATAAGGGAAAGAAAAAGGTCAATCGTTCCTATGTCTTCTACTATGTACCGAAGAAAGAAACAGAAGCGAGGGTCGGCATTTCCCTGTCAAAGAAGATGGGGCATGCGGTGGACCGCAATCTGTACAAACGGCAGGTGCGCATGATGTGCCAGGATCTGATCGACTTTCAGACTTTTCCGTATGATGTGATTCTTATCCTGCGTTTAAGCTATCGTTCCAACCGTTATGATGCCAATAAAAACAGTTTGGAAAAACTATTAACGGACAGTATAATGGAAAAGTGAATACTTAAGGAGAAGTCAATGAAATTATCTCGCCGAACAAAGAAGATTCTGGCTGCGGCAGTGCTGATTTCCAGTGCTGTGATGATGGCTGGATGTACCGTACCGCGTGATTCCAGCGGCAACATTATTCTGATTGAAAGAGCGACATCTTTCTCAGATATCTTTCACTCTGAAAACTGGTTCAGTGCCATCTTCGTATGGCCTTTAGCCCAGTTCATCAACATCCTGGCACCCAGAATCGGTGTCGGCGGCGCCATTGCCCTGATCACAATTCTGATTAACGGCATCCTGGCTATCGCTACGCTGAAGTCAACGATCAGCACCCAGGAAATGCAGCTGATTCAGCCGGAAGTCGCAAGAATCCAGCGCAAGTATGAAGGCCGTGATGACCGCAACTCCCAGATGAAGATGGCAGCGGAAATGCAGAAGCTTTACGCTGAACATGACATTCATCCGATGGGAACGATGGTCGTTACCTTCATTCAGCTGCCGATCCTGATGGCCATGTATATGGCTGTCGAAAGATCCTATGCGGTCTACCATGGCACATTCCTGGGCGTCAACCTGCAGACAACCCCCTGGAAGGGCATGAGCAGCGGACACTGGATGTATCTTGTCATCTTCCTGATCATGACATTATGCCAGACGCTTTCCATGTTTGTCCCGCAGTGGCTGAGCAAGCAGAGAGCAAAGAAAGAAGCTGAGAAGCATCACCGCAAGCCTGATACAGGCAATGACAGGCAGCAGAAGATCATGCAGATCTATATGCTGGTCATGGTTGTTATCTTCGGTCTTACCTTACCGTCTGCCATGGCGGTGTACTGGACATTCAATTCTCTTGTCAACGTCGTCAAGACACTGCTTGTACAGAAATATATCGATAAGAAGCAGGCTGAAAAAGAAGGAGCCAGATAAACATGGAAACATATACAGATACTTCCCTGGAAGAGATCCTGCGCAGAGCCGCAGATGACAGGGGATGCGTTACCACTGATCTGAAGTATCATGTAACGGAAGAAAAGAAGGATGAAGAGGGCAATACCACAGAAGTGACAGCAGAAGTTTATACTTCTGAAGATGTAAAGGAATTCCTCTTTGATTATCTGGGCAGCTTCTTCACCAGCATTGATGAGGAAATCGAGGTTGCAATTGAAGAAACAGATGACGGTTATATCGTCAATCTGAATGCGGAAAATAATGCGGTTCTCATCGGCAAGATGGGCAAAACCATCGATGCCTTCAATACCGTGGTCAGAGGCGCGGTCAATGCGGAGTTCAAGAACAGAATCAACGTTCTGATCGATGTCAACCACTACAAGGAAGAAAGATACAGCCGGCTGAGATTCATGGCCAAGAAGATCGGCCGTCAGGTTCAGAAGAGCCATGTGGATGTTGAGCTTGATCCGATGCCAAGTGATGAACGCAAGGTCATTCACAAGCAGCTGAATGAATGGCACAACATCAAGACTGAGTCTGAAGGGGAAGGTTCCCGCAGACACGTATGCGTCCGCTATGCAGCGGATGAGCCGGCAGAAGAGCCTGAAGAAGAAACAGCAGAGTAATGCAGAGCGGATGAAAACGTCCGCTTTTTTATTACGCGTAACAGCATCAGATCCTGTCTGCAATACCGGCTGTTCATGTCACGATGATAGAAAGATGAGACAGCAAAGTATGAATGAAATGTCATTTCCAATCAACTGTGCAGGGGATTGTAATAACAGCCAGGAGGCAGCCATCAGGCTGCCTTTTCTTTTTGTATTTTGCATTTTTCCACCATTGTGAAGAAACAGGCAGATAATATGGTTTTCTACCGGAAAAGAGTACGCTGAAGCAGGACAGATGGTGGAAAAATGCATCATAAACCTCTTATTCCTGTAAAATTCACATCAGAAACAGGATAAATGTACATAATCCACATGGTTTTACACTCTCAACACTGTAAGTTTTCCACTCATGTGGAAAACTGTTTATAATCATCAGAAATGCGATGATAAAGCCATTTTCAGATGGTTGATAAACTGTTGAAATACCGTATGCAGGCCATGTTTTTCCACATTTTCAGCACTTTTCCACCTGGTGGATTCATTTTCAACAATTTCTCCACAATACAAAATTTGTGGAAAACAGTGGAAAAGTGATGAATGTATGATCAATATCATATTTATGTAAAATCAAACATTGTGGATAAAATAGTTTTCAACAATTTTACTGTGGAAATATAGGGGAAGCACCGCTAGAATAGTAGAGCAATCTAGAAAGAATCAGGTGTTAATTATGACTGCATCAAAAGACCAGTATCTCAAGGATGTCTGGAAAAAAATACTGGACTATCTGCGCATAAACACTTCCATAGAACCTACGGTGATCTCGACTTTCTATGAGCCGAGTTCCATCTATGAACTGACCACAGAAAAGGCGACTGTACTGACGCCTAACATCATCTGCAAACAGATCATCCAGCAGGAAATCAAAACCCTCTCAGCTGCTTTTACAGACGTTCTGCAGGCAGATCGGGACTATATCGTGGAAGTATGCCAGAAGAGTGAACTCAGAACCGCTGTAAAGCCTTCTGTGCAGCTTTCTGAGGATGAAGCGGCGGCTTTTGCGTCCATGCCGCTTCAGCGTGACCGCACGTTCGACAACTTTGTTGTCGGTGACTGCAACCGGGAGAGCCATGCCGCAGCATTAGCCTGTGCTACCCGTCCCGGACAGTTCTTCAATCCTTTATTCATCTTCGGCAATTCCGGCCTTGGTAAGACTCATCTGCTCATGGCCATCGGCAATTATATTCAGAAGAATGATCCTTCCAAGAAGGTCTACTATACGGAGTCCCTGAAGTTTGTCGAAAATGTCGTCAAAGCCATCAAGATCGGTAAAATCGACCAGTTCAAGGAATATCTGTATGGGATAGATGTCTTTCTGGTCGATGATATTCAGTTTCTGGCCGGCAAGGAAAAGTCGCATGAAATCTTCTTTACCATCTACAACGAGCTCATCAATAACCACAAGCAGATCTGCATCGCTTCCGACCGTCAGCCTAATGAAATCAAAGGTCTGGAAGACAGATTGATCAGCCGCTTTTCAAGCGGTCTTTCCGTCGGGATTGATTCGCCTGAGTTTGAGACTTCGCTTGCCATTCTGGAAATGAAGATCAAACAGTCCGGCCAGTCCATTGAAGTGGATCCGGATGGTCTTGCCTATATCGCTTCCAACTTCTCCGGCAATATCAGAAGTCTGGAAGGGGCATTGAACCGGGTGCTTTTCTATGCAATACAGTTTCAGCCGGACGGCTCTTCCATCCGTCTTGAAACGGTGATGAATGCTTTGAAAGCACAGGCTGTTGTCTCTGATCAGACCGGTCTCAGTCCTAAGAAGATCATCGATACGGTGGCCGACTACTATGGTCTGACCCACCAGCAGATTGTCTCCAAGACACGTACGAAGAATATTGCCAATGCAAGGCATATCTCGATCTATTTATGCCGTACCAAGCTTTCCCTTTCCTATATCAAGATCGGCGAAGAGTTCGGCGGACGCGATCACGCTACGATCATGTCAGCCTGCCGCAAAGTAGAGAAGGCACTCAAGACGGATCCGGCCATGAAGGAAGCAGTCAATACGCTTGAGAAGAGACTGGATGCCTAATCCACATTCTCTCCACTGTTTTTCCACCGGCTGGAAATGCTAAAATAGCACCGTTCCATAAGGGCTATGGAAGACTTTTCCACAGTTTCCACTGCCCTAATAAATCTAAACTTAATAACTGATATATATACAGGCACGCAAGGAGGCGCAACATGAAATTCAGCATTGCCAAAACTAAGATGTATGCCGCTCTGCAGGATGTGAACCATGCCATCTCATCCACCAGTCCGGCCGCATTACGAGGAATTCTGATTGAAGCATCAGAAGATAATGAACTGGTTCTGACAGCCAGTGACAACGATGTCACCATCCGCAGAACCCTGAAGGGAAAGGATGATGAAGAGCTTCAGCTCAATGTCGAAGAACCGGGTTCAGTTGTCATTGATGCTCATTACATTATGGACATTGTCCATAAGATCGATGCGGATACGGTCAAGGTAGAGATTCTGGACGGCGCATTGACATCCTTCAAGGGCAATCAGGCCCAGTTCCGCATCAACGGCACCAAGGCGGATGAATATCCGGATATTGATCTGAGTGAACCTCAGCAGAGCTTCAGCGTCAATGAACTGAAACTCAGTGCTCTGATTGAAGCAACAGCCTTTGCGGCAAGCGATCAGGAAACACGTCCTGCATTGACCGGCATTCATATGGTTCTGAAGGAAGGAAAGCTGATTGCCGTAGCGACTGACTCCTATCGTCTGGCCCGCAAGGAAGAAGCCATTGACAGTGATCTTGACATTGCCGTCACCGTTCCGGCCAAGTCCATGAATGAAGTCAGATCCATTCTCTTATCCGAGGATAAGGATATCCGCATTGCTCTGGATACCAGAAAAGCCCAGTTCATTACCGATGATACCGTCTTCCAGACAAGACTCTTGGAAGGTGCTTTCCCGGAAACAGACCGCCTTATTCCTACATCCTTCATTTCAACTCTGACCATCTCCAGATCTTCTTTGATCAATGTGCTGGATCGTTCCATGTTCATCAAGAATGAGAATATGACCATCAACCATCTGCACTGCACGGAAGATGACATTATCTTCTCCAATCGTTCCCAGGAGATCGGTGAATTCGAGCAGTCTCTGATGGAAGAGGGTGCTGTTTTCAAGGGAGAACCGCTGGATATCTCCTTCAACGGCGGCTATGTCATGGCAGCGGCCAGAGCTCTCAAAGGCAATACGATTGAGATCCGTTTTGCCGGTGAGATGAAGCCGTTTATCCTGATCAATCCGGAAGATGACAGTATGCTGCAGCTGACCCTGCCGGTACGTTCCTATGACTGATCTGATCCCCGCTCAGGCGGGGATTTTTCAGTGACTTTATGTATGTAAATTCAGGCTTTAAAACAGCCTGATGCAGAGCTTTTCTGTAACCGATTACGAATAACATGCATGCAGATAAATATAAAAGGTCTGAAAACCGGCTTTCCATAAGGATTTTCAGGCCTTTTTGTGGTATAATAAAGCAGGTCATTTACGGCCTTCTGAAAGGAGGAAAACAGAATGGATGAAAGAAGTGAGAATTATATCCTTCTGCAGCAGTTTCTCAAACTGAAAAATCTGGTCGGCAGCGGCGGTGAAGCCAAGACTGTGATCAGACAGGGGGACGTAAAAGTCAATGGTGAAACGGAGACAAGAAGAGGACGCAAGCTATATCCCGGTGATACCGTCACCATGCATGGAAAGACATATACCGTCTGATGTATGTCCGTTCTCTGAAACTCAGAGGCTTTCGCAACTATGATGCCCTGGATGTGTCCTTCACTCCCGGCATCAATGTCATTACCGGACCGAATGCCCAGGGAAAGACAAATCTTCTGGAAAGCCTTGTCTATCTTTCATTGACCCGCTCTCACCGGGTTGCTCAGGATCGCAAACTGATTCAGGAAGGTGCTCCCTTTGCTTCACTCAGCTGTATCTATCATGAGGGAGGCAGAGATTATGATCTGGAAGCTGTGATTCATCCCCAGGGCAAAACCCTGATGATTCATAAGCAGACGGTCAGAAGAGCTTCTTCTTTCATTGGAAAACTGAATGTCATTCTTTTTGCACCGGATGACCTTCATTTCTTTCTGGATTCACCAAGGGAAAGAAGAAGGCTCTTGAATCAGGAAATCACCAAGCTGTCCAACAGCTACCTGCTTTCTCTGAACAGGTATCAGAACATGCTGAAGGACAGAAATCTATTGCTCAAGGAAATGAAACCGGATATGCTGTATCTTTCTGCCCTCAATGAAAAGATGGCTGAGGAAGAGACAGGCATCATTCAGGCCAGAAGAGATATGGTGAACGGTATCAATGATTCACTCAATGATCTGTATCACTATCTGGCCAATGATGACAGCACGGATGTGAAGCTTGCCTATGACTGCTGTATCAAAGATGAGGCATGTACGAAGGAAAACCTCACGGCCATTCATGAGGCATCAACAAAGCGTGATTTTGAGACGCATATGACAAATACCGGCATCCATCGGGATGATATCAGTTTTCTGATGAACGGGATCAAAGCCGGGGATATTGCTTCCCAGGGACAGAAGAGGATGCTGATGCTGAGCTTCCGGATGGCTCTGCATGCCTATATCCGCAAGGTCAGCGGCCGCAATGCTGTGCTGCTGCTGGATGATGTCATGAGTGAGCTGGACGAAGAAAAACAGCAGAGATTGCTGAATATGATATCGGATGATGTGCAGTGCATCATCACAACAACAAGTCTTTCTGCCTTCTTGAGGCAGAGAAAAATCAATGAACTGACTATACAGTCAGGCAGATTAATCAGTGAAGGAGGAAACCATGGCAGAAGAGAAGAAAAATGATGATCCGATTGCTGAAGAAAAAGAAGAAGCTTCAAATGCGGTCATCGGCAAGCTTCTGGATACCAGAGTTGAAAAAGAATACGATGATTCTGAGATTCAGGTGCTGGATGGACTGGAAGCTGTCCGCAAGAGACCGGGCATGTATATTGCCTCTACCTCCAGTAAGGGTCTGCATCATCTTGTCTGGGAAATTGTCGATAATGGTATTGATGAAGCCATGGCCGGTTATGCCTCTACCATTACCGTCACAATTGACAAGGATAATGTTGTCACCGTGCTGGATGACGGCCGCGGCATGCCGACGGGCATGAATGAGAAGACCGGCAAATCAACCATTGAAACCATTTATACGGTACTGCATGCGGGCGGCAAGTTCGGCGGCGGTGCCTATAAGATTTCCGGCGGTCTGCATGGTGTCGGTGCCTCGGTTGTCAATGCGCTGAGTACATGGATGGAAGTCAGAGTGTTTCATAACGGGGATGTCTATTACATCCGCTTTGAAAACGGCGGCCATACCAAGGCGCCTTTGAAGGTGATTGATCATTGTGATCCGCATAAGCATGGTTCTGAGGTGCGTTTCAAGGCAGATCCGACGATCTTCCGGGAAACAACCGTCTATGACCATGACACCGTCAGAAACCGTCTGAGACAGCTTGCTTTCCTGAATAAGGGCATTCGCATCATCTTCAATGATGAACGCATGGAGGATGAAAAGAAGCGCCATAATGAGTTCATGTATGAGGGCGGCGTCAAAGAGTATGTTGCCTTCCTCAACCGGGATAAGAATGTGGTACATCCGGATGTCATCTATGCCGAAGGCTATGAAAACAATATCCAGGTGGAAGTGGCTGTACAGTACAATGACGGCTATAACCAGTCTGTCTATACTTACTGCAACAACATCTACACGGTTGAAGGCGGTACGCATCTGGAAGGCTTCAATCTGGCTCTGCAGCGTGAGATCAACAGGTATGCAAGAAACCAGAAGCTTCTGAAGGAAAAAGACAGCAATCTTTCGACGGATGACTGCAAGGAAGGCATTACGGCAGTCATCTCCGTCAAGCATCCGGATCCGCAGTATGAAGGTCAGACAAAGACCAAGCTTGGCAATTCGGAAGTCAGAAAGATCGTATCGGATATCTTCGGCATTGAGCTGGCCAAGTTCCTGATGGAAAATCCAGATGAAGGCAAAGCGATTGTCGAGAAGTGCATGCTGGCTTCAAGAGCCAGAATTGCTGCCAAGAAAGCAAGAGAGATGACCCGCCGCAAGAGTCCGCTGGAAGTAGGTTCTCTGCCTGGCAAGCTGGCAGACTGCTCTTCCAAGGATGCGAGCATCTGTGAAATCTATATTGTCGAGGGTGACTCCGCCGGCGGCTCTGCCAAGCAGGGCAGAGATTCTCATTATCAGGCCATTCTGCCTTTAAGAGGTAAGATCCTGAATGTTGAGAAGGCCCGGGAGGAGAGAGCTTTCGATAACAATGAAATACGTTCCATGGTCACGGCATTCGGCTGCGGCATCAAGGAAGAGACAGATCCTTCCAAGCTCAGATACAACAAGATTGTCATCATGACCGATGCCGATGTCGATGGTGCTCATATCAGAACGCTGCTGCTGACGTTCTTCTACCGCTTCATGCGTCCGATTGTTGAGCAGGGGCATGTCTACATTGCTCAGCCGCCGCTGTATAAGGTGCAGAAGGGCAACAGTGTTCAGTATGCCTATACGGACAACCAGCTGGAAAAGATCAAGGCAGAGATGGGATCCCATCTTGCCATACAGCGTTACAAGGGACTTGGTGAAATGGATGCTTCACAGCTTTGGGAGACAACCATGGATCCGAAACAGAGAACACTGATCCGGGTAACCGTCGATGATGCGGAAGAAGCTGATGCCAACTTCTCTATGTTAATGGGAGAGGAAGTTGAACCGCGTAAGAACTTCATCATTGAGAACGCCCACTTTGTTGAGAATCTGGATGTATAAGGAGGTCAGAAATGGGATTAGATGATTTCATGGAGTTTGATGAAGAAAACTTCGATCCGGGAAATATAACAGAAACAGACCTCTCCAAGGAAATCAGAAGAGACTTCCTTGAATACTCCATGTCCGTCATTGTGGCAAGAGCCCTGCCGGATGTACGTGATGGTCTCAAACCGGTGCAGAGACGTATTCTCTACTCCATGTATGAAATGAATAACACACCGGACAAACCGTATCGTAAGTGTGCGCGTATTGTCGGTGATACAATGGGAAAATACCATCCGCACGGCGACAGTTCGATTTACGGTGCCCTGGTTTACATGGCCCAGGACTGGAACCTGAGAGAGACACTGGTAGACGGTCATGGCAACTTCGGTTCCATGGATGGAGATGGCGCAGCCGCCATGCGTTATACCGAAGCCAGAATGTCCAAGATCGCCATGGAAATGCTGAGGGATATCGACAAGGATACGGTCGATATGCAGGATAACTACGATGGTGAACTGAAAGAACCTGCCGTATTGCCATCCCGTTTCCCCAACCTTTTGGTAAATGGGTCCATGGGTATTGCCGTAGGTATGGCAACTAACATTGCTCCCCATAACCTCGGTGAAGTTATTGACGGCATCATTGCCGTCATGAACAATCCGGAAATCACTACATCTGAACTGATGCAGTACATCAAGGGACCGGACTTCCCGACCGGCGGCTTTATCATCGGCCGGGGCGGAATCCGCAAAGCCTTTGAAACAGGACGCGGCACCATCATCATGCGCGGCAAGACCCGCATTGAGGATATGCCTAACGGCAAAAAGAGAATCATCATTTATGAGATTCCCTATGCTGTCAACAAGGCTAACATGGTCGAAAAGATCGCAGCTCTGGCCAGAGAAAAGAAGATTGAAGGCATTACCGATCTGCGTGATGAGTCCAATATGGACGGCATCAGAGTCGTCCTGGAACTGCGTAAGGATGTCCAGCCGGAAGTGCTTCTGAACCAGCTGTACAAGCTTTCTCCGCTGCAGTCTACCTTCGGTGTCAATAACGTAGTCATGTTTGACGGGGCACCCCGTCAGGCTTCCATGAAGGAACTGATCGAAGGCTATGTGAAGTTCCAGGAAGAAGTCATTGTCAGAAGGACGCAGTTTGATCTGAAGAAGGCAAAGGACAGAGCCCATATCCTTGAAGGCTTAAGGATTGCAGTCGATAATCTGGATGCCATCATTCATACAATACGTGATTCAAGAGATGCCAATGAAGCCATGCCGAGACTGATGGACGGCTTTGGTCTGGATGAGATTCAGGCCAAGGCAATTCTTGATATGCAGTTCAGAAGACTCACCGGTCTTGAAAGAGAAAAGATTGAAACAGAATACCAGGATCTTTTGATTAAGATCGCTGACCTGGAAGATATTCTCGGACATCATGAAAGAGTCGTACAGATCGTCAAGGATGAACTGCTTGTGATCAAGGACAAGTACGGTACGCCGAGAAGAAGTGAAATCATTGATGCACCGGCTGACATGGAAGATGAAGATCTGATTCCGGTTGAAAATGTTATCATCACGCTGTCTTCCAATGGCTATATAAAGCGTATTCCTTCGGATACCTACAAGGTACAGAACCGCGGCGGCAAGGGCATCAAGGGCATGGAGCTCAACAAGGATGACAACATTGAACAGTTCGTCAACCTTTCTACCCATGACTATCTGCTCATCTTCACGGATACCGGCAGGGTGTTCAGGATCAAGGGCTATAACATACCTGAATTCTCCAGAACATCCAAGGGCATTCCAATCATCAATATCATCGCCATGGACAAGACCGAAAAAATCAAGGCCATGGTACATTACAGTGCCGAAGGCGATGATGTGGTGAAGTATCTGTTCTTTGTGACCAGACAGGGTCTGGTCAAGAGAACACCGATTGAAGAATTTGCCAATATCATGAAGAACGGCAAGAAGGCTATTACGTTAAGAGAAGGCGATGAACTTGCCTTTGTCAAAGGTACAACCGGGAATAACGAAGTCATCATTGCCGGTTCCAACGGCAAGGCGGTACGGTTCAGAGAAGATCTGGTTCGTCCTTCCGGCCGTACTTCCATGGGTGTCAGAGGCTTCAATACCGATGGCGGTACAGTTGTTGGAACAGCACTGGATACGGAAGGAAAGTATATCCTGACCGTATCTGAGAATGGTTTTGGCAAGAAGTCTGAACTGGATACGATCCGTACCACCAACCGTGGTGCCAAGGGTGTGAAGGTGCTGAAGGATTCTGATCGGATCGGCCAGCTGATTGCACTCAGAGCAGTCAATGGCGATGAAGACTGCATGATCATGACAACTGACGGTATTCTGATCCGCATCTCTTTGAAACAAGTTGGCGTCTACAGCAGAAGTGCCGGCGGCGTCAAGGTGATCAACCTCAAGGGTGATTCCAGAGTATCGGCGATTTCCATCATTGAACCGGAAGAGGATGAAGAAGATGTCACACCAATTGCCGGCGAAGTAGATGATGAACCGGATGCGGATGAAGCGCCGGAAGAAGAATAAAGCAATAAAAGGTCTGTATGTGCACAAGGCATACAGATCTTTTTTGTATGCTATTCTTAGGGTATGAAGAATATGAAGGTAAAAACAGTATGCCCGCAGTGCGGCAGGGTCCTTGAAATAGATGGACAGCAGAAGAAGATCCAGTGTCCTTACTGTAAGCGTGTTTATGATGTGAATGATTTATTGAAACACGGCTATGAACCGGTAAAGATGATCCGTGAAAAAGAGAAGACAAGAAACATCATTACAGTTTCCATTCTTCTTACTGCGCTTGTTGTAATTCTGATTCTGTTAGCAGTAATTGCCTGAGGTTTCACGTCAATTACCCCGACCCTGAAGGGGCGAAGCTTGCAGTTAAGGAGTACAGAGGCAGCAGCGATTGATTAGATCTTCCTCACTCTTACCGCATCACCGGGCTATTGACAAAGCCCTCTTTTTAATCTCATCAGGATATACCCAGCGAGAACATATCACTTTTTCTGCTTTTCGGATTTACGCGCACCATATCGCGGATGCATATCACCAGAGACATACATTGTGCCGAGCTTATAAATGTTCATGGCACCAGCACGGTCATCATTTGACCGATATCCGCAGCAGTTACATACGTATTCGTGTGTATCATGATGCCTGTCTGCTTTCAGAATACGGCCGCATTTCGGACAACGCTGTGAGGTATAATCGGCATCTGCTTTCAGCACTTCACTTCCTGCTGTAAGCGCTTTATAAGTCAGGAACTGTTCCAGCTGATAAAACGTCCAGCTTCTTGTTTCATTTCTGCCTTTGGCGTTCCGCTTCGACAAATTCTCTTCAGAAAAGCTGACATCGGTCAGGTCTTCCAGCACAGACAGTGTATCTGTCCCATACTTATCGACAAGTGTCTTTGACAGACAGTGATTCACATCTGTCATCCAGCGGTTCTCTCGTTCTGATAAGCGCTTTAAAACACGTTTCGCTGATTTTGTGCCTTTAGACTGCAATTCAGCTCTCACCGCATTGAATTTGTCTCTTCTCTTCATGATTTCTTTTCCACTTACTTATCCGAAGGTTCAGATAAACAAAAAAAATGTCCGAAGACAGTTTTCACTCTTCTGATACAGCCTGTTTGATGATGACACCGATGCAGATCGCAGTCAGAACTGCCACTGCTGTAATGCCGATGGCATCAGCTGTATTCTTTTCTTTTTTCGCTGTTTTTTCTTTTTTCTCAGCTGCTGCAGCAGCCTGTTTTTCAGCCTGTTCTTCACCAGTATGGTATGCATAGACAAGGGCATTGGCACCCAGAATGATATCGGATGAATCATCTCTGTTATTGACCATGATTACACAGAGATACGGTTCTTCCTCCATGACGATTTCACAGACGGTATTAGTCTGTGGATACCATCCCTGCTTCTGATAGACCGTCACACTATCCGGTATATTCTGTTCAAAGCCATTGCGCTGATCCTCTGCCGACATGAGACTGAGCAGATCACTGTAATCACTCTGATGATCCCACAGGTACTTCACAACGCTCATCATGAGTCCGGCCGGGAAGTCATTTTCCTGGTAGATGATCGGATCCATGGCATCCGCATTGCCATATCGTTCACCGCCATAGGATGCACAGACATTCCGCTTGAAATCCTGGTATGTACCGATGGCATAGATCATGGCATCGGATACATCGTTATTGGACTGTACGATTGACTGATAGTGTGCATCCGCAAGATCATACCCGAGAATGCTCATGTTCTGAGAAAGTTCGCCGCTGCGTTCTTTATCATAGTAAAGCATGTTCAGCGGCAGCTTGTAGATACTGGCACAGAACAGAGCTGTATCCGGATTGTATTCATAGGATTCACAGGTCTCTGTGTTGTAGTAGAGCAGTGCAAAGGAAGAAGAATCCAGGTCGTTCTCATTCACAAATGCCTGTATCTGATCGGAAAGAGGTTCAGGTTCATCTTCTGCCTGTATGGGAAGAACAGATATTCCGGTAAGAAATGCACTGATGCTGAGACATAAAAAACTGCGTCTTCTTTTTCTCATAGGTTTATAGAATAACGCAGTTTTATGAAGTTTTCATGAATATTATTCAATCTTTTGACGAAGCTTTCTTCTTGTTCTTCTTCTTGGCTTCCCGTTCCATATCTTTCTGTATCAGATGAACTAGATACTCCTTCACGGAAGGCTTGTCATTGAGCCAGTCAATCATTTCACTTTCTGATTCTCTGTTGAGACGGATGGAAAATGATTTGTAGTTCTGACGGTTGTAGGCATTATTATAAGCAAGCTTTTTAATATAATCACTCTTCTTCATAACCTTATGCGCCTTTTGCATATTACTGCTCCATTTCTCAGACCAATTATTTATACACAATGCCTGATTTCTTATTTCATATTATCATTGTTGAAAGAAGATTGACAATCAAATTTACCAATGCTTAAATAAACACGTAAAACGTTGAAGGGAACTATGCATGATACAGATGTAAGAGAGCCGGCGGATGGTGAAAGCCGGTCATCATGATCATGTTGTCCATCCCCGAGTGAAGCTAACTCCTTCCGGCTCTGTCCGTTATCCAGGCAATGAAGAGATCCAGCAGATCCTATGATCTGATGAATAAAAAGGGTGGCACCGCGAATGACACATCGTCCCTTTGTGATGATGTGTTTTTATTTATCTGAAAGGAGATATTATGATTGACATTAATCTGATTCGTGAAAATCCTGAACTGGTAAAAGAAAACATCAGAAAGAAGTTCCAGGACGAAAAGCTGCCGATGGTCGATGAGGTAAGAGAATTCGACAAGGAAAACCGTGAGGTTAAACAGAAGGGTGATCAGCTCAGAGCTGACAGAAATAAGATGTCCAAGACCATCGGCCAGCTGATGCGCGAAGGTAAGAAAGACGAGGCCAATGATGTAAAGGCTAAGGTCAAGTCCATGGGCGATGAGCTGGAAGCTCTGGAAAAGAGAGAAGCTGAACTCACGGAAGAGATCAACAAGCGCATGATGGTTATTCCGAACATCATCGACAAGTCTGTTCCGATCGGAAAAGACGACAGCGAGAATGTTGAAAATGAAAGATTCGGTGAGCCGGTTGTGCCGGATTTCCCGATTCCGTATCATACGGATATTCTGGAAAGCCTGGACGGTCTGGATATTGATGCGGCCGGACGTACCTCCGGCAACGGCTTCTATTATCTGAAGGGTGATGTCGCCAGACTGCATTCTTCCATTCTTGCATATGCCCGTGACTTCATGATCAGCAAAGGCTTCACATACTTTGTCCCGCCGTTCATGATTCATGGCGATGTTGTAAAGGGTGTTATGTCCTTCAAGGAAATGGAGAACATGATGTACAAGATCGAAGGTGAAGATCTGTATCTGATCGGTACATCCGAACATTCCATGGTAGGCCGTTTCATCAACCAGATTATTCCGGAAGAAGATCTGCCGCAGACGCTGACATCCTATTCTCCGTGTTTCCGTAAGGAAGTCGGTGCCCATGGTATTGAAGAAAGAGGCCTGTACAGAGTTCATCAGTTTGAAAAGCAGGAAATGGTCGTCATCTGTAAACCGGAAGAGTCCATGGACTGGTACAACAAGCTGTGGCAGTACAGTGTTGAATTCTTCAGAACAATGGATATCCCGGTCAGAACACTGGAGTGCTGCTCTGGCGATCTGGCGGATCTGAAGGTAAAGAGCTGTGATGTTGAAGCATGGTCTCCACGTCAGAAGAAGTACTTCGAAGTAGGTTCCTGCTCCAACCTCGGTGATGCCCAGGCAAGAAGACTCAAGATCAGAATCAAGGGCAAGAATGGCAACTACCTGCCGCATACACTGAACAATACTGTTGTTGCACCGCCGCGTATGTTAATTGCCTTTGTTGAGAATAACCTGCAGGCTGATGGATCTGTTAAGATCCCTGCACCTCTGCAGCCTTATATGGGCGGTCAGAAGCTGCTGGTTCCCAAGAAGAACAAGTAATTGTTTCACGTGAAACAAAATAAGGATCCGATGCAATGAAGTGTCGGATCCTTTTACTATTTACTATGTTTCACGTAAAACATTCAGAACTCATTCTTATGACTCTGAAAGAACTGATAATAATTCTTCTCACTTTTCAGTTCAGACCATATTCTGATTCTGACAGGAGAAGAGTCAAGATTATAAATACGGGCATGATCAATGGCAGTGATAAAAGCAGAACGCGCTGCAATCATGAACTGACAGTCATAGAAACGGGCTGATTCTTCTATAAATTCTTTCAGCTTCAGCTGACTGTAAGCAGAAAGACTGTTCTCCGGTTCATCCAGAAGATATAGACTGTGATCATGAATCTTCTGTTCAAAGAAGAAAAGAGCAGTTTAACTGTATTTTGCGTTCAGATATTCCTGAACAAGTTCTTCTTTACGGCGGTGCACACCGGCATTAATCGCTCTTTCATTCAGCAGCTTATCAAACACATCATCTGAAGCAGGAAAACTGATCTCATCACGCTTCTGATAGATGATTCTCAAGAGAGTATTCTTGCCGCAGCCATTGGAACCGGCAAAGATCGTAACCGGTTCAAAGGAAAGGGAGGACAGTGATAAAGAAGGATAGATGCCAGACGGATAGCTGGGGTTATGAATGTTTCTTTTCTGACAGAGAATTCTGTATTCCTCCTGTTCAGAGAAGAGCTGAAAGTGATTTAAGTAAAGCATATGAAATTCCTTCCAAGCTTTACGAAGTCTCCAGAATCTATTATAATAACTCACGGTACAGCAAACATGTATCTAACCTGGTCAGATCGGGAACGAAGCAGCCATACGTGCCTCTGTTTGTGTGTACCGCTTTTTATTTTCTATGGAAAAAACACCGCAATATTTTATGGGCCTGGCCCTCAAAGAAGCACGGAAGGCAGAAGAGATCGATGAAGTACCGATCGGCTGTGTCATTGTAAAAGATGATCAGGTAATTGCCCGTGCCCATAACCTGAAGGAAAAGAAAATGCAGGCATATGCGCATGCAGAGATGCTGGCAATACAGAAAGCTTCAAAGAAGCTGAATAACTATTATCTGAATGACTGTGATCTGTATGTAACCCTGGAACCATGCATGATGTGTACCGGCGCGATTGAACTGGCCCGGATCAGAACGGTCTATTATGGTACACCGGATCCTAAAGGGGGATGTGTCGATACATTGATACAGGTAAGAACCATCAAGCATATCAATCATCATCTGAATGTTGTGTCCGGTGTCAGAAGAGAAGAATGTGCCGAGATTCTGACTTCCTTTTTCAGAAGAAAGAGAAAAGCCGGAAAAAAGCATTATAATCCCTCTGAACAGGTCTGAACGCCCGCAATCATGCGAGCGTTTTTGTTATAATTATGGTTACGAGAGGAAACTATTTTGAGTAAGTTAGCACTCTATCAGAAATACAGATCGACAACGTTTGATGAGGTTGTCGGACAGGAAGTGACCGTTCGTACCATCAAGAATGCGATCCGTGAAAATAAAGTAGGACATGCCTATCTGTTCTGTGGACCAAGAGGTACCGGCAAGACAACAATGGCACGTCTATTGGCCAAAGCAGTCAACTGTGAACATCCCGAAAAAGCACCATGCGGTGAATGTGATAACTGCAAAATGGCTGCGGCAGGTACACATCCGGACATCATTGAAATCAATGCAGCAAATGAAACACATGTGGAAGATGTCCGTGATCTGATTGAACGGGCAAGACTGGCACCGATGGTAGGCAGACATAAAGTCTATATTATCGATGAGGTTCATCAGCTTTCCAGTGCTGCTGCTTCAGCACTATTGAAGACGCTGGAAGAGCCGCCGGAGAATGTTATTTTCATTCTGGCTACTACTGATCCGCAGAAACTGCTGCCGACCATTGTATCAAGATGCCAGCGGTTCAATTTTTTCAGGATCAGAACAGATCAGATTCAGAAACATCTGCTGGATATTGCCGAGAAAGAAAACATTCAGATGGATGAAGCAGCGGCACTGAAGATTGCTCTATTGGCAAATGGCGGCATGCGTGATGCATTAAGCATTATGGATCAGTGTGCTTCTTTCTGTTCTGATGTGATCAGAGAAGAAGATATCGACAGAATCTATGGTCTGACTTCACGTGAAGAGAAGATTGATTTACTGCATGATATCTTTGATCAGAATGTTAAAAGCATTCTGGAGCGGACCCAGGCGTATGAACATCAGGGCATTGATTTTCAGAGAATGATTGATGATCTGGTTGATATGTTAAAGGATGCGGTTGTCTATACGTATGCCAGCGACAGCAGTTTACTGAAAGTTCTGACACCGGAGGAAGCGGCTCTGTTTGCCAATCAGGAAACAGCCGGTTCTCTGATGCATATGATCAATGTACTGCTGGAAGGAAAGGGCAGATTCAAGTTTGCCCAGAGTCAGGCTTCTGCGTTTGAAGTGACTGTTCTGGACGCAATTGTTTCACGTGAAACAATTGTACAGGCTTCGACACAGGAACAGGTTCAGAAAGAACCGCCTGTCATCGGTACACCAGCCATGCCTTCTGCTGCGCCGCAGGCATCTCCAGTACAATCTGTACAGAACACACCGGCACCGCCGGAAGCTAAACCGGCAGATAATGCCCAGAAAGTAATTACGATCAGTGAAGATGATCTGCTTGGCATGATGCAGATTGCTGATAAACAGAATAAGGCAGAAGACCAGCAGAAGTTTGCCGGACTTTCAACTATCCTTGGCATCTCTGCTGCCAAATACAAGAACATGCTGAAGCAGGCATCGATTGTATTATCCGGACCACAGATCGTCGTGTTTGCTGTGCCGGATCAGGTCACTGCTGACCGCATCAACAGTGAAAGTGAAAACAGAGATCTGTATGAGTTTCTGAAGAAAGAACTCGGCATTGATAAACGTCCCTATGCAGTGACAAATGTATTCTTCAAAAACGGTGTGCAGTCTTATGTTACCCATGCAAAGCAGGGAACCCTGCCGGAGAAATTCAAGGCAGCAGCCTATACGGAAAAGAAAGAAGAAACAACCGAAGAGAAGGTTCTGAAGCTCTTCGGTGAAGAAAACGTAGATATTATATAAGGAGAGAAAAATATGGATCTGAATCAGCTGATGGCTCAGGCCCAGGCAATGCAGAGCAGACTGACGCAGCTTGAAGATGAGCTCAAGGCCAGAGAATACACCGGAACCCAGGGCGGTGAAGACGGCGTTATAGTTACTGTGAATGGAGATTTTGAAGTACAGTCGGTGACAATTTCCGATGCCTTAATGAAAGAAGATAAGGAAATGCTGCAGGACATGGTGCTGATTGCTGTGAACAATGCGATCGAGGCAGCCAAGAAGGACAGAGAAGAAAAACTTGGCAGTGCTGCCGGCGGTCTGAATATTCCGGGTTTATAAGAGAATGTATCCTAAGAGTTTAAGAAATCTGATTGATAACTTCCGCCGGCTGCCCGGTGTCGGTGAAAAGACAGCTGAGCGATATGCTCTGTCCGCAGCTGACATGGATCCGGCCGAAATAGAGAATTTTGCTGCAAGTCTATTGGATGTGAAAGATCATCTCAGACACTGTGAGATCTGCGGCAATCTCAGTGATGAAGACGAATGTGATATCTGCAAGGATGAATCACGTGATCATCAGACCATCTTTGTTGTAGAAAGTTCACGTGACATCATCGCCATGGAAAAGACTGGCGATTATCACGGTGTCTATCATGTACTGAATGGGTTGATCTCAACTTCCAAAGGCGTTCTGCCAGAGGATCTAAATATAGATCAGCTTGTCAGAAGAGCAGATGGCAGTAAGGAAATTATTCTTGCGACCAGTGCAACCCGTGATGGTGAGATCACAGCCATGTATCTGGAAAAGCTTCTGCATCAGAAGTATCCTGATTTACTGATTACCCGCATTGCCCATGGTCTGCCGGCCGGGGGCATGCTGGATTATGCGGATGAAATGACTCTGTCACATGCTTTAAGTGACCGTAAAAGCATGGAATAAAAACACAGGAGGAAAAAGCCATGAATGAAGATCTTCGTATTGCCCAGGCGGCTGACCTGGAAGACATTTACACGATTGCTGAAAAAGCAGGCATCGATCGGAAGTATGTAGAACCTTATGGCAATGACAAGGCCAAGATTGATTCTTCGATCTTCAATGCATTGAAAGATAAGAAGGATGGAAAGCTGATTCTTGTCACTGCCATCACACCGACAAAAGCCGGTGAAGGCAAGAGTACAACAACCATTGGCTTAGCAGATGGACTCAGAAAGATCGGAAAGAAATCCATGGCGGCATTAAGAGAGCCCTCACTTGGTCCGGTGTTCGGTCTTAAGGGCGGTGCGGCCGGCGGCGGTTATGCCCAGGTTGTACCGATGGAATCCATCAACCTCCATTTCACCGGTGACATGCATGCAATCACCACGGCAAACAATCTGATCGCAGCCATGCTGGATAACTCCATCTACCAGGGCAATCCGCTGAACATTGATCCGGAAAAGGTTGTCTGGAAGAGATGTATGGATATGAATGACAGAACACTGCGTTCTATTACCATTGCCCAGGATAAGAAGACAAACGGGGTTGAACGGAAAGATCATTTCGTCATTACCGTTGCTTGTGAAGTGATGGCTATTCTGTGTCTGTCAAAGGATCTGAAGGACTTTGAAAACCGCATTGCCAGATGCATTGTTGCCTATACATATGACGGCCAGCCGGTCACGGTCAAAGATATTCATGCGGCCGGAGCAGCAGCTGTTGTCATGAAGGATGCGCTGAAGCCGAATCTGGTACAGACACTGGAACATACCCCAGTACTTGTACATGGCGGTCCGTTTGCCAATATCGCCCATGGCTGCAATTCTCTGATTGCCACAAAGCTTGCACTGAAGCTGGCTGACTATACGGTAACAGAGGCAGGCTTCGGTGCAGATCTTGGTGCAGAGAAGTTTCTGGACATCAAGTGCAGAGTCGGTGATCTGCATCCCAATGCCGTTGTCATTGTCGCTACTGTCCGTGCCCTGAAGATGCATGGCGGTGTTGATGTCGATCAGCTGACAGAAGAAAATGCTGATGCCATGCTTGCAGGTGCAGAAAATCTGCAGAAGCACATCGAAACCATTAAGGCATTCGGCCTGCCTTACATTGTTGCCATCAACAAGTTTGCCAAAGATACGCCGGCAGAAGTGGAAGCACTGCTGAACTGGTGCAGTGAAAACGGACATCCGGCTGCACTGGCCGATGGCTGGGCAAGAGGCGGTGATGGCATGACAGAACTGGCTGAGAAGGTTGCAGATCTCTGTGAGCAGCCTGATACATATAAGCCTCTGTATGATGTGAACAGTTCCATTGAAGAGAAGATCCATACGATTGCGACAGTTGTCTATGGCGCAAAGGACGTTGAATATTCCGATGAAGCCAGAGCCAAAATTGAAACCTACAAGAAGTTCGGCTGGGACAAGGTGCCGGTCTGCGTTGCCAAGACACAGAACTCCCTGAGTGATGATGCCGGGCTGAAAGGCAGACCCCGTGACTTCACGATTCATGTCAAAGATATTTCTATTTCCGCAGGTGCGGGATTCATTGTTGTCTATACCGGCAATATTCTGACCATGCCTGGTCTGCCGAAAGTACCGGCAGCCGATCACATGGGCATTGATGATGACGGTAAGATTTACGGTCTGTTCTGATTAGAAAGAAGGAAGAATGAGCTCCATCGCGTATGTAACAGATGAAAAGATGCTGGAATACCATCGTCTGTGCTGCAGCAGAACGATTCTTTTCTGGCGTCTGAGTACAAAGAACAAGTTCACCGATTTTCACAGCGGTGATCTCCTGTTCTTCTTTGCGCGCGGAGCTGTCAATAAGAGAAAGAAGGGTTTTATCGGCTATGGGCATTATGTAGCGACAAGACGTCTTTCGCTCAACCAGATGTGGAACCTGTACGGGACAAAGACCGGGTATGACTCCCGGGAGCTTTTAGCTGAAGCGATCGGACATGCGGCCAAGGGTGAAATACCAAGAACAATGCAGTGCCTGATTCTCAAGGACATCGTATTCTTTGTGGCTCCGGTCTATCCTAAAGATGTCGGTATTGAAATACCGGCGCATCTTGAATCCTACTGCTATATAGATAAGGATGATCCAAGAGTAACAGCCAGAATTCTGCGCCGGGCCAGCCGGCTTGGCATTGATCTTTGGACAAAGGATGAAGACAGTGTACCGGAAACGATCTTCCATCAGGATGAAATCCGCCACTTCATGGCCAATGCGTCTGTAGAGATGGGAAAAGCGGAACTGTCACAGAAAGAAAGAGCGGCTGCCCATCGTCTGACGAAAGAAAAGCTGAAAGAAGAAGGCTGGGAAAGAGTCAGAGGATCGGATACAGACTGTCTGAAGCTGGAAAAAGATCATATTGAGATGGCACTGCCGTTTGTGTGCGGCGCCAATGACCGTACGGTCAGACTGCAGGAAGTACTTGGCAGGATGACGCTTTATAGCTTAAAGTTATCCCTGGAAAATCTGAAAGATCGGATTGTCTTTTCCCTGCTGGAAGAAACAGAGGATCCCGAGGCGGAAGCTCTGGTGAAGGAATGGAATGAAAGATTTTGAAATTATCGTAATCGGCGGCGGCCATGCCGGTATTGAAGCGGCGCTGGCAGCAGCCAGACTTAAACATAAAACACTGTTACTGACATTAAGCATTGAGAATATCGGCAAGATGCCGTGCAATCCTTCGGTCGGGGGACCGGCCAAAGGTATTGTGGTCAGAGAGATTGATGCCCTGGGCGGACAGATGCCGATCACGGCAGACCGTACTGCCCTGCAGTTCAAGATGCTCAACACAGCCAAGGGTCCCGGTGTCCGTGCCTTGCGGGTACAGTCGGATAAGCTGGCTTATAAGCAGTACATGCAGGATGTCTGTCTGCGTGAAGTGAATCTGACGGTAAAAGCAGGCATGGCGGTACGCATCAATGTTGAGAACAGTACGGTTACTGGGGTGACGCTGAAGGATGGTTCAGTGATCACCTGTGATGCAGTTGTTCTGACAACTGGTACTTACATGGCAGGTCTGAACATGATTTCATCCGAAGTCACTCCGGGCGGACCGGACAACGAACAGACGACCAATGAACTGTCTCAGTCACTGCGTGACAATGGCCTGCGTACATTCCGTCTGAAGACCGGAACACCGCCAAGAGTGCTGACAAAATCCATTGATTTTTCCAAGACCCAGTATGAACCAGGCACCGATGCTTTTGTCTGCTTTTCCAATACGACAAAGCAGATCCGTCCTTTCAAAGATCAGGTGCCGTGCCATCTGACTTATACAACCCCGGAAACACATGAACTGATTCTGAGCAACCTGAATAAATCCTCCATGTATTCCGGTGTCGTCAAAGGGGTAGGACCGCGCTACTGTCCTTCCATTGAAGACAAGCTTGTCCGCTTCAAGGACAAGCCGCGTCATCTGCTGTTTCTTGAACCGGAGTCACTCGCTCTGGATACGACATATGTACAGGGATTCAGTACTTCTTTACCAAGAGACATTCAGGAAAAGATGGTACACAGTCTGCCTGGCTTCAGGAATGCGGTCATCAAGAAATATGCCTATGCCATTGAATATGATGCCATCGACCCCATCCAGATGCGGCCGAGTCTTGAAAACAAGATCATCAGAAATCTGTTTACCGCCGGACAGGTCAACGGCACTTCCGGCTATGAGGAAGCGGCAGGCCAGGGTATCATGGCCGGCATCAACGCTTCTTTGAAACTGGAAGGAAGAGAACCGCTTGTATTGGGCAGGGATGAAGCCTATATCGGTGTACTGATAGATGATCTGACGACCAAAGGCACCAGAGAACCGTATCGTCTATTGACCAGCCGGGCTGAATTCAGACTGCTGTTAAGACATGACAATGCGGATCAGAGACTGCTTGAGAAGGGGTATCAGGTCGGCCTTGTATCAGAAGAGAGACATGATGCTTATCTGAAGAAAATGAATGATCTCAAAGAACTGAAGGAACAGCTTGGTGAGGATCATATCGGTCCTTCGGATACAGAAGCGGCCGCATATCTTGAATCACTCGGCTATACGATGGAACACAGGGTCAATACGGCCGAACTGGCAAGACGTCCCAAAGTGGATCTGAATACACTGCTTGAAAAAGCAGGCCGTGACTATGACCATGATCTTGTGTATCAGGCCGGCATTGAATTGAAATACGAAGGCTATATCAATAAGGCAAAGCGGGAAGCAGCCAAACTGCAGGCTATGGAAAAGGTAAAGCTGGATGATGTTGATTATGAAAATGTCGAGAATCTTTCTATTGAAGGCAGACAGAAGCTTGAGAAATACAGACCGGCAACCATGGGACAGGCATCCCGTATTTCCGGTGTCAATCCGGCTGATCTGGCTGTTCTTTCCATCTATCTGAAACAGAAGGAGATGAATCACTGATATGGATTATAAAGACGTTGTTTCCAATGTACAGATCTACGGACTGGAAGAATCGGTCAAAGGGTCCAAATATCCGATGGCAGTAGATCTGGATAAAGTGACTTCTGAAGTCACCGATACAACCAGAAGACTGGCCAATGCAAAAACAGGCAGCGGCCATGACAACTTCATGAACGGTATCATTGTGCAGTTTGATCTGACCTTTACAAATAAGGCCTGGGTGGAAGCGGAACGTTATCACTTCCTGGACTTTGTCTCTTCTCAGTCCACCATGCACAGAATCACCAGGTTTGATCTGGATGAAGTGTATATCAGTTATGTGGATCCCAGGATTGTAGAGATCATGAAGGAAAAGGTCAGGGAGTACAATGACCTGCAGGCGGATATCAAGCGTCTGAAGGCAGAAGGCAAGGATACGACGACCCTCAACGATGTGGCCAAGGACAAGTATCTGCAGATCCTGTATTCCAATCCGGCCGGCTTCCGTCTGACTGCCCGCATGACAACCAACTACAGACAGCTCAAGACGATCTACTTTCAGAGAAGAGATCACCGGCTGCCGGAATGGCGTGCTTTCTGCAAGTGGATTGAAACACTGCCATACAGCGAATTCATCATCGGCAGTGAGCAGTAATACAGTTCTGTAAAGCATAGATAAACAGGAGAAGACTGCGGTCTTCTCTTCTTATTTTGTGGGAGAAAAAGTTTTCCACATTTTGTTAGAAAAAGCAGAAATTTCACCAAAAATTGTGGATAAATATTTTTTCAACAATTCATTGTTTTTTATCCCTGTTAATGGTGTTAGAATGAAACAGCCGAAAGGGAGAGAAATGACCATTGAAGAACTCGCCGCATGCTGTAAAGACATGGGTGTGAATATAGATGAAAAACAGAAAGAACAGCTGGTGAAATATGCATCTCTGCTTCATGAATGGAATCAGAAGATGAATCTGACCGCTGTGGATGAACCAGAGGAAGTGTACAGAAGACATTTCTACGACTGTCTGATCCCGCTGTCAGACTGGTATTTCTCGGGAAATATCATGGATGTGGGTTCAGGTGCCGGTTTTCCCGGCATGGTATGGAAAATTGCAAGACCTGATCTGCATATCACCCTGCTGGAACCGACCGGGAAAAGATGTAATTTTCTTCATGCTGTTCAGGATGAAATCGGCACGGATGCTGAGATCATCAATGCCCGGGCCGAAGATTTTATCAGTGAAAGAAGAGGCTGTTATGATGCGGTAACAGCCAGAGCTGTTGCCGGCCTGCCGGTGCTCAGTGAACTCTGCGTGCCGTATCTGAAAAAGGACGGAATCTTTCTTGCCATGAAAGGGGCAAAAGGCCTGCAGGAAAAAGAAGAAGCGTCACATGCCATGAAAGTGCTTGGCTGTGAAGAAAAAGATGTGAAAATACATCAGACAGAAGAGGGAGAACAGATCAATCTATTCTATATAAAGGTTAGAGAAACACCGGCAAAGTATCCCCGCAGCTACGGGCAGATCAAGAAAAAGCCGCTGTGAGGGGAGAAACCTATGCGAAAAAGTATCCTGGATATATTTGAAAAGCAGCCATCCAGCAAAGCCATTGCGGAAATTGATATCAGTCAGATCGAGCCGAGCCGCTATCAGCCAAGACTCAAATTTGATGAAGAAGAGCTGAACAGCCTGGCTGCTTCCATCCGTTCCCAGGGGCTGATCCAGCCGATTACTGTCAGACAGATCGGGGAAGGAAAGTATGAGATTATTGCCGGGGAAAGAAGATACAGAGCCTGCAGGATTGCCGGCTTTACCAAAGTACCGTGCTATATTCTGACACCGACTGAAGACCAGGCCGCCCAGATGGCTCTTGTGGAAAATATACAGCGTAAAGATCTGAGTGCAGTAGAAGAAGCCAAGGGCTATGTACAGATCATGCGTCAGACCGGCATGACCCAGAAAGAACTGGCGGATAAGATCGGCAAGTCGCAGTCAACGATTGCCAATAAGATCAGACTGCTGAATCTGCCGGAAGAAATCCAGGAAGGCGTTGTGGAAGAAAAGATTACGGAACGTCATGCCCGTGCTTTACTGACCGTAGAACCGAAGAAAATCAAGACTGTGTACCATCGTATTCTCAAGCAAAATATGACCGTACAGCAGACGGAACAGTATATTGAAAAGATGAATATGCCGGCCAAGGTACATAAGCGGCAGAAGACAAAGGGCTTCTCCCGCAATGCTGTTATTGCCGTTAATTCAGTAAATAAATGTGTGGAAATGATCCGTAAGACCGGGATTGATGCCCGGCTGGATCAGAAGGAAACGGATGATGAGATTCTGATGACCGTCCGTTTCCCGAAGTGATTTAGAGGACTTTATATATGGGAAAGATTATAGCAATAGCCAATCAGAAAGGCGGTGTAGGCAAGACAACGACAAGTATCAACCTGTCCGCCGGACTGGCTTATTTCAAGAAAAAAGTCCTGCTGGTTGACTTTGATCCACAGGGCAATGCCTCAAGAGGCATCGGTGCCTATAAAACAGGTTTTGATGCCAATGTATATGATGTACTGTGCGGCGACGCGATGATAGAAGAAGCGATTGTCAGACTGAAGATGCCGCCGCTGGACGTTCTGCCCAGTACCATCGATCTGGCCGGTGCCGATGCGGAAATGGCTGCCTATGAAAACGGCAAGGAAAGACTGCTCAAGGCGAAACTGGAACCGATCAAAGATAAATATGACTATATCATCATTGACTGTCCCCCGGCCCTCGGTCTGCTGAACACCAATGCTTTAACAGTGGCTGACAGTGTGATGATTCCGGTACAGTGCGAATACTTTGCCCTGGAAGGTCTGACCCAATTGCTCAGCACCATCAGACTGGTACAGAAGCTGTGGAATCCGCATCTGTCCATTGAAGGCGTACTGCTGACCATGTTTGATGTGAGAACGCGTCTGTCGGTTGAAATTCAGCAGGAAATCCGCAAGTACTTCAAGGAGAAAGTATATCGTACGGTCATTCCCCGCAATGTCAGATTATCCGAAGCACCTTCCCGGGAAGAGTCGATCTTTGAATATGATACAAGCTCTCCGGGTGCCAAGGCATATGTACAGCTGGTGAAGGAAGTATTGATTCAGAATCAGAAGAACGGAGGCAGATAATGGCAGAGAAAAGAAAACTTGGACGCGGTCTGGATTCCATCTTCGGCGGCAATGTCGAGGAAGTACTGGATCAGATCGAAGAAAATGCCAAGGAAATGCCGGGGCGGAAGGAGATACAGATACCCGTGGATGAGATCCGTCCCAATCCCTATCAGCCAAGAAAAGAGTTCGATCAGAAAGGTCTGGAAGAATTGTCTGCGTCAATCAGGGAACACGGCATCTTCACACCGCTTTTAGTCAGAAAATCCATCAAAGGCTATGATCTGATCACCGGTGAAAGAAGACTCAGAGCTGCCAGAATGGCAGGTCTTGATACCGTGCCGGCCATTCAGGTTGATTTCAAAGATGATGAAATGATGGAAATCGCGTTGCTTGAAAATGTACAGCGTGAAGACCTCAATCCGATTGAAGAAGCCATGGCTTATGATGCGCTGGTACAGAAGCTTGGCTATACTCAGGAAAAGCTGGCAGAACGGGTCGGCAAGTCCCGGGAATACTGTGCCAATATGATGCGTCTTCTCAAACTGCCGTCAGGTGTCAGAGCGCTTGTGACAGATAAGAAGCTGACAGCCGGACATGTCAGACCGCTGCTTGCCTTGAAGGATGAAGAGCAGATGGAAGAAGCTGCTGAGGAAATTCTTGCCCGGCATATGTCGGTCCGGGAAACCGAGAAGTATGTCAAAGGCATTGTAAATGGTGAAAATCCGGTACATAAGCCGAAGAAGAAAGCAGAGAAAGATCCTTTCTACAGTGACCTGGAAAACAGGATGTCCGAGAAGTACGGGACACAGGTAGAAGTATCGAAGAAGGAAATCAGGATTCACTATTCTGATACAGAGGATCTCAACCGTATTCTCGATATGCTTGGATGTATTGAAGAATCAAGTCAGGAGTGATGGAAACATCATTCCTTTTTCTTATAAAAAAGGACATGCGGAGCATGTCCTCTACTGATTAATTGAGCCAGAAGATAACAGGATTTTCGTCCAGTTCCATCGTTCCGTTTTCAATGGAAACAGAACGATGGGAAAGAAGATCTGTATAGGTGCCGTCCGGCAGGTCAGTGTGGACAGCTTTGGCCTGTTTGCTGACATTGAAGATACCGGCACACTTTCGATCATCATTTACGCTGCCTCTTAAACACCCTGTATGCACTGTCTGCAGAACATGACTGTCCAGAGCAGTCACATGACAGCATGTATCAGAGAAGAACGGATCGGCATGAATGGCATGCATGGAAGCGATGAGTGAAGTCAGATCATATGTACCATGGTTCCAGTCAATGGGATCAGGATCAAAAAGGGAAGGCTTATGGGTAATGCCGTATTCCTCACCGTTATAGATCAGAGTAGTGCCTTTCTGGAAACATGCAAAGGCTGTCCAGTTGATCAGAGCGGATGTGTTATGAATCAATGCGGCGGCTCTTTCCCGGTCATGGTTTTCAACATATCTCAGTTTGACATAGTTCTCCGGGTATATGCATTCCTGCAGATTCAGGATATCAATATAGCTTTCCAGACTGTTCTTTCCATTCAGATAGCCGTCAAAGAAAGGGTGGGCATCATAGTCATAGCATATATCAAAAGCTTCATACATTTCACTGTCGCTGGCACTTCCAATGCCCATATAACGGCAGTATTGAACAAACTTCAGTTCAGAACTCTCCGCCAGCCAGATACAGTCAGGTCTGACTTTCTTTACCTCTGCCCGTGCTTCCTTCCAGAACGCTACCGGTACAAGCGGTGCCACATCACACCGGAAGCCATCTACATACTGTGCCCACATCTTCAGGGTATCAATCAGCTCATCCCACAGGGCATGATCGCTGAAGTCAAGATCGACTACATCCCACCAGTCACCGATCCGATTGCCGAAGGATCCGTCTGCCTTGTGGCAGAACCATTCCGGATGCGTCTTGGCAAGAACGGAATCCGGGGATGTGTGGTGGTATACAACATCAAGAATAACCTTCATGCCTCTTACATGAATGGCATTGCACAGAGAAATGAAATCATCCATGGTGCCAAGGGCAGGATCTACCCTGCGGTAATCCTGAATGGCATAAGGAGAACCGACAGTTCCCTTGCGATGGTCCATGCCGCTAGGCTGAATGGGCATGAGCCATATGATATCCGTGCCCAAAGATCTGATGCGTGAAAGGTCTTTTTCCACGGCTTTCAATGTGCCTTCGCTGCTGTAGTTTCGAACGAAGACGGAATAAATCATTTTATTTCTGAGTGAAAGATCTGTATCAAGTGCCATATGCAAACTCCTAATAAAAGCACTATATTTTATCAACTTATACAGAAAAAGGTCAAAAAGAAAAGCTCATCCCGGACAGAAAGGATGAGCAGAGAAAGCTTTGTAACTGTATATCACAGATGATCTTTCATCTGACGGTTATTAAGATACATGATGAACCTGAACAGAGAAGGATATAAATGTGACGGCAGTCTGAAAGATGATGGCATATAATGGGTGTATGAAAGGTAAAAGATGGCTGAAGGCAGTATGTGCATGTGTATTGACGGTCAATATGAGCGCATGCCGGACAAAGCAGAAAGAAACAGTAAATAAGCAGGTCTATGATGATGGGGATGTCAGTGCGGTATTGAAGAGCACCGCTCTTTCCTATGGACAGGTGGAAATGGTTTTCATCTTTCAGAATAAAACAGATGAGACAGTTACCATCGCTGCCCAGAATACTTTCATCAACGGCATGCCGCTGACATTCAGCGGTTCTGATGCCGAGATCAGAGCAGGAAAGAAATACAGACAGGAATGGCATGCGGATGCGGATCTCTGTGATGTGGAAAAGCTTGATGATCTGAAAAACATCTCTCTTTCCCTGCACTGCGACAATAAACAGACGGATACCATCAGCATCGATCTGTCATGATATACATGCATACGGCAGTGTGCATGTTTTCTGTATGGATAGAAAGCAGAAACGATGAGCAATATTCAAATAATGTCAATGAAAAGAAATGAGCGGTATTCAATGCCTGGATGGCTGTGGTAATATAAGAATCAGAACGGAAGAAATTTTTTTTAACGCTTCAGAAATGGAGTGTGAAGATAAGAATATGACAGAACAGTCATGGAAAGTATTTAAAGTGATCTGTCTTGCCGGATGTATTGTAACGGTACTGATTGACTGGAGAATTACACTTGGATATCTGGCAGGAAGTCTATTAGCCATCCTTCTCTATAAAAGAAATGAAAGCTATTGGACGGAGATACTGGAGATCGGTACACCGAGGGGAAGCAGATATGGATTCCACTTTGCTGTCAATCTTGCCATTATGGCAGCGCCGATGATAGCTGCGGCACTGTTTCCGCAGGTGATGAATATCTTTGCGGCCGCGGTCGGATTGATGATGATCAAGATCAGTGTCGTGGCAGAAACGCTGTTCATACATAAGAAGGGAGAAACAGAGAATGAAAGTACAGTCTGATGTTTATACCATTATCGGGTTAACCATCTTCATCGGGGCGGTTATTGTCATTCTGTCAAAGAAGATTGATAAGACAGATCCGATAGCCAGACCGAAAGGCATTGTACTGCCGGTGGTGCTGCTGGTGAAGAAGGTGTATGACACCGTATGCGATAACATGGGAAAGAAGCTGGCAGATCATTATGTACCGTATATTCTGGTACTGTGGGTGTTTATCTTCCTGGCCAATATCATTTCTCTTTTCGGTATTGATTCACCGACGGCCAATCTCAGTGTCACGCTGTTATTAAGTATCATCACCTGGGTGATGATTCAGTATGTGGAAGTAAAGTACGGCGGATGGAAAGCATACTGGCATGCGTTCCTGGAGCCGATTCCGGTGATGCTGCCGATGAATATCTTCGGCAAGTTCTCCACAATGGTTTCCATGTCGCTGCGTCTGTTCGGCAATATTCTGTGCGGCGGCATTATGATGCAGCTGGTATACAGTGCCTGTCAGAATCTGAGTAATCTATTGTTAGGATGGATCAGTACATCCGGTACGGTGTTCAATTTCATGGCACCGATTCTGGCGCCGCTTCTGCATGCCTATTTTGATTTGTTCAGCGGTTTTATTCAGACGCTTGTCTTTGTGACTTTAACAGTGGTTCTCGTCGGGAATGATATCCCCGAGGAAATAAAGAAGTAATCCAGGAGGAAAGTATTATGGATATTAACAAGGGTTTAATCGCAATCGGTGCCGGTCTGGCTGTTATGACAGGTATGATGACAGGTCTTGGTGAAGGAACCTGTGCGGCACATGCATGTGATGCCATCGGAAAAAATCCTGAAGTCGAATCCAAAATCAGATCAACGATGATTCTCGGTATCGCATTATCAGAAACCTGTGCGATCTACGGTCTGCTTGTTGCTATTCTGCTGATGTTCGTTTACCCGAATCTCTGATAAGGGAAGACTTCAATGATCAATGTTGACATCGTTGAACAGCTGGTCCCGAATTTACTGACAATGATCGTACAGTTATGTTCGACGCTTGTCCTGTTTCTTCTGATGAAGAAGTTCCTTTGGCCGTCGGTAAAGAAATTTCTCGATAAGAGAGCCGATGTCATGCAGGAGGATCTTGAGGCCAGTGCGCAGGCTCGCAAAGAAGCACAGGATGACCGTCAGAAAGCAGCAGATGAACTGGCAAAGGCTGCCGGCCGCGGAGAGCAGATCGTAAGCGCGGCTGTTAAAGAAGCACAGGATGAAAAGGAACAGATCCTGGCCCAGGCAAAGCAGGAAGCAGATGCAGAGCGGGCCAGAGCCCATGAGCAGATCGAAAGTGAAAGAGCTGATATGTATGGTTCCATGCAGAAAGAAATGGTGGATGTTGCCATGAGTGCTGCAGCCAGACTTATCGGTTCTGAAAATGGTGCCGATCTGGACCGTCAGGCTGTGGATGCTTTTGTAAAGGAAGCCGCAGATCATGGCGAGTGAAGTGGCAGAAAGGTATGCCGAAGGCCTGTTTTCCCTGGCGCTTGAGGACCATACAGCAGCATCCAAAAAACAGCAGGCAGAAGAACTGTCAGAGGTACTGGCAGAGAGCGATGATCTGCTGCTCTTTCTGCGTGCCGTAAAGATCACCCCGGAAGAAAAGAAAAAGGCAATCGATGAAATGTTTTCCGCGTCGCTGGACCATGACTTCGTGAGCTTTCTCAAACTTCTGGTGGATAAAGACCGTACCTATTATCTGAAAGAAATACTGAACTGCTTTATCGATCGGTGCGATGAACACCTCGGCATACAGAAAGCCGAAGTACTTTCTGCAAGACCCCTTTGTGAAGAAGATATGAAGCGGATTGCGGCAGTGCTGGAAAAGCAGACAGGAAAAAAGGTCGTGCTGAAGAATAAGATCGATACGTCATTGATTGCCGGCATTAAAGTCAGGGTCGGTTCAAGAGTGACGGATGTATCCATGAAGAGCAGGATCGAAAATATGAAAGAAGCGTTATTGAAAGGAGGCAGGGCATGAAGCAGCTGAGACCGGAAGAGATCAGTTCACTGATCAAAGAACAGATCAGGAACTATGATACGAAAATTCATTCCGATGATGTCGGCTATGTGATTTCCGTTGGTGACGGAATTGCCATGGTACAGGGCATTGATAAAGCCATGTCCTCAGAACTTCTTGAATTTCCGCATGGTGTCATGGGCATGGTGCAGAATCTGGAAGAAGATCATATCGGTGTTGTACTGTTAGGTGATGATTCCGCCATCAAAGAGGGCGATGAAGTACGCCGTACCGGACGTATTGTTGAGGTGCCGGTAGGCGATGCGCTGTTAGGCAGGGTTGTCAATGCGCTGGGACAGCCGATTGATAATAAAGGTGAGATTAAAACAGATAAGACACGTGCCATTGAAAGAGTGGCACCGGGTGTCATGGCCCGTAAGTCCGTATGTCAGCCATTGATGACCGGACTTAAGATTATTGATTCCATGATTCCGATCGGCAAGGGACAGCGTGAGCTGATCATCGGCGATCGTGAAACAGGCAAGACAGCCATTGCAGTGGATACGATTATCAACCAGAAGGGCAAGAATGTTTACTGTATCTATGTTGCCATCGGCCAGAAGGAATCAACGGTTGCCCGTATGGTACAGAAGCTGAAGGAAGCTGATGCCATGAGCTATACGGTAGTAGTCAATGCGTCAGCGGCGGAAAGTGCGCCGATGCAGTATATTGCTCCGTATGCCGGATGTGCCATGGGGGAAGAATGGATGGAACAGGGCAAAGATGTTCTGATCATCTATGATGATCTTTCCAAGCATGCCGTAGCATACAGAACCATGTCGCTGCTGTTGAGAAGGCCTCCGGGAAGAGAAGCTTATCCTGGCGATGTCTTCTATCTGCACAGCCGTCTGTTGGAAAGAGCAGCCAAGCTGTCGGATGAGCTGGGGGGAGGATCTCTTACTGCTCTGCCGATCATTGAGACCCAGGCAGGCGATATCTCAGCCTATATTCCGACCAATGTTATTTCCATTACCGATGGTCAGATCTTTTTACAGACTGATCTGTTCGCATCCGGTGTCAGACCGGCGGTTGATTCCGGCTTGTCCGTATCCCGTGTCGGTTCCAATGCCCAGACAAAGGCAATGAAGAAAGTTTCCAGCTCTTTGAAGCTGGATCTGGCCCAGTACAATGAAATGCTGAGCTTTGCCCAGTTCGGGAGCGACCTGGATGCCAATACAAAGAAGATCATCGATCATGGCGCAAGAGTAACGGAACTGCTGAAGCAGCCGCAGTATTCTCCGATGTCCATGGCGGATCAGGTCTTATCCCTCTATATGGCAAAGAACCATGAGATTGATGAAGTGCCGGTGGAAGAAGTCGCTTCCTTTGAAAAGTTCATGCATAAGTTCTTCCATGAAAAGTATGAAGATCTGGTAAAGGAAATTGAAGCCAAGGAAGATATCAGTGATGAGCTGAACGCTAAGCTGCATGATGCCATGGATGAAGCACTGGATCAGTACAGGCTGCTTAAAGGAGCCGCGGCATGACCCAGTCCAGACAGGCATTGCGCACCCGTATCAAATCCGTGAATTCAACCCGTAAAATCACCCGGGCCATGGAGATGATTGCCAATGCCAAGCTGTTCAAACAGAGAACAAAGATGGAAGCTAACCGTGACTATGCGACCCGTCTGCAGGAAACGGTCAATGAGATTGTTTCCAGCAATCCTGATGCTGAATCCATCTATATGAAGAAGAATGATGCTGAAACAGTATTCACGATTGTCTTCGGATCTGATCTCGGCTTATGCGGCGGCTACAATGCCAATGTTCTGAAAGAAGCTGAACAGAATCTGAAGAAAGAGGATCCATGTATTCTCATCGGTACTTCTCTGTACCATGAGATGACGGAGAAGGGTTTCCATCTGGTTAATGAAACGCCCATCTCATCTGATAAGCTGGATTTTTCCATATTAAGAGAATGTGTGACCCAGGCAGTGGATGCGTATCTGGATGGCAAAGCCGGGAAAGTACAGGTGCTGTATACCCGTTTTGTCAACACTATGACATTTATGCCGGCCATTGATCAATTGCTTCCCTGTGATGTAAAAGCAGAGGTGAAGAAGCAGGATGACAGTCATGTGGAAACACTGTTTGAACCGGATGCGGAAACCATTCTGAATCAGCTCATTCCGATGATGATTACCGATGTAGCCTATTCCAACTGGATGGAAAGCACAACGGCAGAACAGGGCAGCCGCAGAATGGCCATGAAGACTGCAACCGATAATGCCAATGATCTGGCAGATGAACTGCAGCTGGCATATAACAAGGCAAGACAGGCCGCCATTACCCAGGAGATCACCGAAATTGTCGGCGGATCATCGGCGGTATGAGAAAGAAGGTGCATATGAGCAATACAGGTAAGATTGTACAGGTCATCGGACCTGTCGTTGATATCCGCTTCAGTGCAGATGCACTGCCGGCTATCCGCAATGCCATTAAAATTGATAAAGGCGATAGTAAGATGACATGTGAAGTGGCACAGCACATCGGTGATGATGTAGTCCGCTGCATTGCCATGTCCAGTACCGATGGTCTTGTCAGAGGCATGACATGTGAAGATACGGGCGCTCCGATTGAAGTGCCGGTAGGTGATGAAGTATTAGGCAGAATGTTCAATGTGCTGGGTGAGCCGATTGACGGCCTTGGACCGGTCCATGCGAAAAAGTACATGCCGATTCACAGAGAAGCACCGACCTTTGCCCAGCAGCAGACAACCTCTGAAATTCTGGAAACAGGCATTAAAGTCATTGATCTGCTCTGTCCTTATGCCAAGGGCGGCAAGATCGGTCTGTTCGGCGGTGCCGGTGTCGGCAAGACTGTTCTGATGCAGGAGCTTATTCATAACATTGCCATTGAACACGGCGGCAGATCCGTTGTGGCTGGTGTCGGTGAAAGAACCCGTGAGGGCAATGACATGTACTACGAAATGAAGAACTCAGGCGTTCTGAAGAA
>Ga0256406_1001367_pt1 | contig 39858 bp, 46 predicted proteins | sample RumenRJG_03DNA_FD_185986 | JGI IMG/M metagenome (GOLD analysis project Ga0256406, IMG submission 185986) | Bovine rumen microbial communities from Lethbridge, Alberta, Canada - RJG_03 | ecosystem: Host-associated > Mammals > Digestive system > Stomach > Rumen | place: Canada: Alberta | collected... | reverse complement strand
TGGCTGGCTATGCACCCGCGGTTATAAAGATGGTAGCCACCGTATCGTATGGCACGCAGAGCGACACGATACAAGCCAGCTATACTATACCTATCCAGCAGGCTACGGGCAGCAGCTACCGCGTTACAATCGCGGCAGGCGATACCAAGAACTTTGTTATTACCACCAAGGACGGCAGCTGCATACTGAAAGCGATGGCCTACCAAAGCGGTAACGCGCTGACCAAGGATTTAACCTACGTATGGGAGAAGATGGGCGCGACCGGCTGGGAAACCATTACGGGGGCTACCGCGCAGACGCTGACGGTTAGGGCCGATGATATTAACACCTATGGCGAGTACCGCGTACACGTTTACCGTGCCGGTGCCGAGATAGGCAGCGATATACAGAGCGTGATGGACACCAGCGACCCCTACGATATAGACCCGCACCCGTCGCCCGAAGATGAGGCGATAACCGAGGACACCACGGGCAACGGCCAAGTAACGTACACCCCGGTAGTGGTGACGCGCGGAACCAGCACCAAGGCGTTAGACACGCAGTTTTATTTCGTGCTGAAAGATGCGGCAGGCGTTTACCTCAACAGCGACAGAACCACACCGAAAACCAGCCAAACCGTTACCCGTGCGCACTGTGTGCAGGCGGGCGGCGACGTATCAGTAACCATTACCAGCGTACTGTAGGCTATGGGCGTATCAAGGACACAAGTAGTTAAGTTTATCCGCAAGGGCGAAAAGGGAGCAACGGGCGAGGCGGGTGCCGCTGGTGCCAAGGGAGAAAAGGGAGACAACTATCAGCCCAATCTCCTGAAAGGCGCGAACAAGAAGCTCTCGTCCTCGGCCTACCTTATAGGGCAATACGCGTGGGACGGCAGCAAGCCCGCTGACGGCACGCTCTGTACGCTGACAGTCTGCTACAAGGTGGACAGTGCGGACACGGTTATCAAGGTATTCCAGGACAGCGGTACGCAGATGGTAGCGACGCTGGAGAGCAAGACGGAGGTCATAGAGAGCTATCAGTGGACGTACAAGGCCAAGTCAGGGCTCAGCGCCGCACAGCTCCTGCAATTCACGTTCTTCCATGAGACGAGCGGGGCGTCAAGCTACGCCTCGGGCACTTACGTCAAATGGGCCGTGGTGACCATGGGCGCTAACGCCGCCGCTACGGCGTGGATACCCGCGGCCTCCGAGATGGTGGGAACGAAGGGCGACACCGGCGAAAAGGGAGAGCGGGGCGCGGTACTGCGCGGCCCGCAGGCGTGGAGTGACTGCGCCACGGGCTACGCTTTCCAAGCTGGGGGCGCGGGCGAGAAATGGCAGGACGTGGTTATATATGGTGATAACTACTACAGCTGTGTAAAGAGCCACACCAAGACGGCCAGCAATTACCCCGGAAGCACTACAGCCATAAATAACGGCTATTGGCAGCTGGGCGACAAAATCGAGCTGGTAGCTACTAAAATCCTGCTGGCTACCTACGCGCTGGTTAAAAATTTGGGCGTGGAAGCCATAGATATGAAAGACGCTAACGGTAACGTAGTGTTCAGAGCTAAAGACGGTAACGTAATATGCAATAGCGGCACGTTTAACAACATTACTGTAAAAGGTAACAGCACGCTGGAGGGCATCGTAAAAGCGCAGCTTTACTACAGCCCGACTAAAACAATTACTACAGCAACAAATAGAGAGTACATAATAAATCCACAAGTCGAGCCGTGTTGCAGTTTTTTGGTGGACGAACCGACTAATCACCGATATGTGACACTACCTAAAGCGGGCCTTTACGATGGATTAGAGATACAGATTTTTACTAAGCTACTTAATAGCGGATGGAACCCTGACAAAATGACTTTTGTCGAAAGTAACGGCAGCGACAGCCTATACGTTAAAGCTAACTCGTATGCAATAGAAGGGGATAGCTCTTATGGCGCGGTAGTGGAAAATTACCAAGCCAAATACATAGACTACGGGGGCACAACTGTATATATGTGTCCTAATTGCGTCTGTAAATTTAAGAGCATTAACGGCGCGTGGTACGCTATAGAGGGCCTATATACGGGCGAATAATAATATATTATTATCTAAAGTTTAAGATATGGCAACGAAGAAAACAAAGACACTTAAAGACGTAACGACGGTTAGCACCGTGAACGCGTCGCAGTACATACCGCTAACCGACGGCAGCGGTAACGTGACTAAAGTAACGCTGGCAAACTTAAAAGAGGCTTTGCTGGCTGGTATCAACCTTAATAGCATCAACGACGGAGTATTTATTATGTTTCACAGAAACAGCGATAATTACCCGCTTATGGTGAAACCCGACAAGTGGACGAGCTACCAAAACAGCGGCGAGATAGCCGAGGGCGTGGTAGTTGTGGAGGGCGGCAAGATACTGGTAGTATCGCCAACCGAGACCGCATTAACGTGGAGCAGCGCAGCCGTTAGCGGTGGCGGCGTTACCACCTCAGACCGCATTACGGTGATGAACGACTGGGCAGGAAAGGCCAACACCGCAGCGCAGATTACGCACGCGGAATGTAATACGGCATCCTACGCACCGGGTTTCTGCGCAGCCTACAGCCGCGTTAATGCCAACGGCGAAGGACTGACCGCAGGCCGATGGTGGCTACCGTCGCTGGGTGAGCTGTTTTGCATCTACGCGAATATGCGTAAAATCAATTACGCATTATCGATGATAGAGGGAGCAACACAGCTGGCAGAAACGTGGTACTGGAGTTCTACCGAGTTCAGCGCGACCTACGCGTGGTATTTGCCCCTCGGCTACGGCTCCGCGAGCACCTACCCTAAGGCGACGTCCACGTTCAGAGTTCGCCCCGTTTCAGCATTTTTATATTAGTGGTTAATAGTTAAACTTTATCCTTTAAGGTACGGCGAAAGCCGTACCAAACTAAAGAAATTTCCAAATACCCCGTTATGAACAAATCCAAACTGGTATCTAACCAGCAAATCTATTTAGACTGCCGTAAGCTAATCGACAAAGTGTTAGACGTTACGCCAAACTTTCCGCGTGAATACAAGTTTACCATAGGTAACAAGATGCACGAAATTTCGGTAAACCTAATATCCGAGATAACGGCAGCATACATAAATAGAGACCGCGCGACGCGCATACAGCATTTGGTTAATTTCCAGTCGGAGTTTGAGGTTTTGAAGACGCTGATGCGCATAGCGGGCGAACGGAAATGGATTTTAGGCAGAAGCAGCCACGCGGATATTATCGAACTGATGGACGCTATAGGCAAGCAGGCGACCGCGTGGAAAAATTCGTTAATCAAGTTAGACAGCAGACCTGATTAACTGCCGGAATTGAAAGGTTACGACTAATCAAGCGTGCAAATAGTTATCTGTGTAAAAATGGGCCGCGCACTATCATTTATAGTTATGGCTGAGGGCATCCAGCCCAAGGCAAGGGCGGCACGGAGTTGCGAGTACAGCGCGACCAACGCGTGGAATTTGAACCTCAACAACGGCAACGCGAACAACAACACTAAGGCGACGAACACGAACAGAGTTCGCCCCGTTTCAGCACTTTTGCAGATAACCAAAACGCGCGATAGCTATACGATATGATTACGACCGAGGGATTATTAGAAGCGTATTACGACTGCCGTAAAAGGAAGCGGAAAACAGCCAGCGCGATAGTGTACGAAATGGACTACGAGGGCAAGTTAATAGCCCTGCGAGACCGCATTAACGCACGTACCTACCGCCCCGGTAAATCTATGTGCTTTGTCGTTACGCGTCCGAGGTATCGGGAAGTATTCGCGGCTACTTTTGAGGATAGAATAGTACACCACTGGATAGCCCTACGACTGGAGCCGCTGTTTGAGCAGATATTTAGCCCGCGCACTTTCAACTGTAGAAAAGGCAAAGGGCAGCTGTACGGCATCAATATGCTGCGCGAGGACGTGCGCCAGTGCAGCGTGAACTATACGCAGGACTGCTATATAATGAAACTGGATTTGCAGGGTTTCTTTATGAGCATAAACAAAAAGATGCTGGCCGATATGGTGGACGCTTTTGTAGTGGAGAACTACCACAACGAGGCAGACAAAGATACGCTGCGTTTCCTTTGCCGCACAGTGGTACTGCACGAACCCGAAAAGAACTGTGAACGCCACAGCCCTGCAAGCTACTGGGACTATCTGCCGCCCAACAAATCCCTATTTACAAACGGCGAGGGTTTGGGCGTAGCCATAGGCAACCTATTTAGCCAGCTTTTCGCCAATTTCCTGCTAAACGTGCTGGACTGGTATTTAATCAAGTCTTTGGGCTTTCAGTATGTCGGCAGGTATGTGGATGATTTCTACATAGTGGATAAGGACAAAGCGCGCCTGCTGGCAGCAGTGCCGTATATCCGCACCCTGCTACAGCTTTACGGGCTAACGCTGCATCCGCACAAGTTCTATTTGCAGCACTACAGCAGGGGCGTGCAGTTTACTGGCAGTGTTGTAAAGAAAGACCGCGTATATACCGCAAACCATACGATAACAAACGCTATAATGGCCGTGCGCAGACTGAACCGGGCAGAGACTGTGCCCGAAGTTCTGCACGCAGTGGATAGCATTAACAGCTATTTGGGATGCTTTCGCCACTGCAATGAGTATAACACGCGGCGCAAGGTTTTGCAACGGATGGACAGCCGGGTATTTAAGTGGGTGTACATTAAAGGACACTACGACGTAGTGGCCGTAAAGAAGAAATACAGGTTAAGAACAAGAACCCTACAGCGTATAAGAGATGGCGACTACTGACAACAAAGCACAGCCGGAAGCGGTACTGCGGCTAACCGAGTTGGACGTACACGCAGTGCGGGCACTATGCAAGCACTGGGTTATTATCGTGGAGCAGAAAGAAAACGGGATAGTAATAGAGTTATATGCGAAAGAATGAACGCAGAAATAGTACAGATTATCGCGGCATCCTTTGCAGCCGTGCTAACCGCGCTGGGTGGATGGGAGGCAATTAAGTACCTAATCAACCGAAAGCCGAACAGCCGCAAAGCAGAAGCAGAGGCAGACAGCGTAGAGTTTAACGTACTTCGCCAAACGGTGGAGTTCCTGCAAACACAGCTGCAAGAAAAGGAAGAACGATTTGCGCAGCAAACGGAACTGGTGCGGAAGCTAAACGCCGAGGTGCTGGAGCTTACCAAAGAGAAAGGCAAAGTAGAGCTGGAGTTACAGACGTACCGCTGCATACGTAAGAAGTGCGGCCAGCGAGAACCCCAAAACGGATATTAAGATGAGAAAGATAAACGAGATTATAGTACACTGTAGCGCGACCGCGGAGGGACGCGACTACACCGTAGGCGATATAGACCGCTGGCACAAATCGCGTGGCTGGCAGTGTATCGGCTACCATTACGTTATTTACCGGGACGGAAGCGTACACACTGGCAGGCCAGTGGCGCAGATAGGTGCGCACTGCACCGGCCATAACGCCAACAGCATAGGCGTTTGCTATATAGGCGGCTGCGCTGCTGATGGCAAGACACCAAAGGACACGCGCACGCCTCAGCAGCGCGAAGCCCTGCGCAGGTTGGTGGCTGACCTGCAAAAGCAGTACCCCGGTGCAACCGTACACGGCCACAGAGAATTTGCCGCGAAAGCGTGCCCAAGTTTTGACGTTAAAACCGATTTGTAGTATGAAGCATCTATTTTTGATTTTAGCGGCTATCCTGCTGGCCAGCTGCGCCAGCACCCGTTACGCCTCAACGTATGACGAAAGCCGCGACAGTACGAGAGTAAGCACCCGCCAGCTGGATAGCATATTTGCCCGGCTGATGCAGCGCGATAGTATCTATATCCGCGATAGCATCTACGTGCGGGAAAAGGGCGATACGGTAACTAAGTACGTGGAGCGCGTTCGCTACCAGTACAAGGTACACACTGATACGCTGTACAAGTACAGAACCATGCGCGATACGGTGTATAGGGAACGCCGCGACAGCATCCGCGTGGAAAAGCCCGTATATATAGAAAAGCCCCGCCGATGGTACGAAACGGGGCTGATGTGGGCAGGCGGTTTGTGCTGCATAGCCGCAATAATGTGGCATTTGGTTTTATACTTAAAACGGAAATTCTGACCTTTTGTTTTGTACCAGCCGTGCTAACCCGTGAGGGCAAGCGCGGCTATTTTCCATTTACGACCCAATCAATAACACGGCGGTTTGCGGCGTCTATTTTGTCGCGGCTAAACTTAATATACACGCCAGTTATTTTAGAGCCGTGGACGTGCCCCAAAGCCTCAGAAATGGTATCTTTGGGTATGTCCAAATCCGCTGCGTATGTAGCCCAAGAGTAACGCGCCCAATATGAAGTTATCGCGCTTTCCAGCGGAACCATTACGGGCAAGTGGTTACGGGTGTACACGGGTTTGCCGTTTACCATTTTGGCAGGGCCTATCTTTCGCAGCGCGGCGTTAAGATGTGCCATATAATCGCGGTAGTTATCGTATCTATCAAACTGCCGCAGCAGATGTTTTTTGCCTTTGTACCTATCTAAGATTTCCTGCGCCTCTACCTCTATCTTTATGCTGTAGAACTTTCCCGTTTTCGCCCTGCGGTATTCCAGCCGCCCGTCCACTATGTTATCTTTGGTGAGGCTGGCCAAATCTACCATATTAATACCGACAAGGTAGAACAGCAGCAGAAATATGTCGCGGTATTCGCTATCGTAGGCAGAGAGCTGGAGGGCACGCAGCTGCCGCATTTTCTCAATGGGCAGCACACGCATAGCCGTTTCCTCAGACGGTATGCGGTAGTTACGGAACGGGTAGTTAGTGGTGTAGTTTTCATCCAGCGCGTAGTTAATGACGTTACGCAGGTTTCGCAGGTGCATACCGCGGCTATTAACCGACAGCCCGGTAAGGCTGCTATAAAACCCGTCTATCCATAGTTTCGTTATGCTTTCAAACCGCACGTTATATACGTCGCAGTAGGCTGCCAGCTTTTTGAGCGTCTGACCAAACAGCGCAGCAGTGCCGCCCTGCTTTGTGGCTATGATGGTTTCAAACAGAGTGCCGAGAGTAGGAACGCCAACCGTAGGCGCGTCCAGTTCCAAGTTAGTAAGCATTTCGCGCAGCTGTGCTGTAGTGAGCGTGCCAAACCTTCCGCTTTCGCGCAGTTCCAGTATGCGGTTAGCCGTGCGGGTTAGCAGGGTATCAAGTACCGCGTTAATGCGCTTTGCGCTTTTCCCGGTAGCCCGCTGGGTGGCTGCGTCCCAATCCTTAGCAGGCAGGAAGATACCAGTAGCCAAATACAAGTTAGTGCCGTACCCTACGGCTATCTGTACCGGGTACGTGCCGTCTTTCAGTTTGCGCCTAATGTCCAAGCGCAGTTTTGATTTTGCCATATAATTTGCTTTCGTTTTGCTGATTTGTTGCTTAAAAATGTGCCCAAATATACCGATACCTACCATATTAAACGCCACCAGCGACCACTTTATTATATTTATCGGCAAATTTGCTGTGCTTAAAATTCGCTGAAAGCGGTTTTGTTATCTGTGGGTATCAAATAGTTACGGCAAACTGCGCTTTGTGTTTTATCTACCAGCGGCTATATGCCTAACTATATAAATAGGTATTTTTATAATGCTTGAAAATCAGCGAGTTATAACATATATAAAACTATTTGCTGAAAATTTGCTGTTTATTCCAGTGCAAAATCAAACACACCAGCATAACCGGCAGTGCCATTTAGCACGGGCATAATGCAGTATTCGCCAGCTGGCCCGGTAACGGTGATTTCGTACACGTTATCGCGCAGCTGCCTATATTCCACGTTTACACCTTTGGCGACACTAACCCCGATTTTGGAGCCAACGATAGAAACCGTTACCGTAGTGAGGTAGCGGTTTTCTTTTTTAACCTCAAACCGGCCCACGCTAAAATCTTTCACGCTGTAGGACGGGGTAAACATAAAGTATTTAGCGGCATCGTAGGGCGATGGCGTGCCGAAGTATAGCCGGAACGTGGCAGAACCGGCAAAGCGGTTTTGGCTGGCAGCACCGTTAAACACTACCTTTGCTTTGCTTTTTAGACCACCGCTTATTTTAGTCTGCGCCGGGCGCAGTGCCTCTATGCGGCTGATACCTGCGTTATCTACTTTGTATATACCTATACTATCCGTCTGCGCGTATGCGCACGTGCATAATGCCGACAAAGCGGCAGTTACCATTAACTTTTTCATTTTGCCATTATCTGTAATAGGGTTTGTATCTGTTTATCCTTTTCTGCCAGCAGGTCACGCACAAAGGTTTCCGATAATGTCTGCTGACCTATGACCGTGGCGTTTTTGCCCGTTACGTTACCCGCGCCGGTGATGGTTTGCGGGGTTTTGTATTTATCCCCTGCACCACGCAGCAGCCAGTCTGCCGATACGTCCGGGCAGGCATCCAGCACGCGCAGGATGGTATCGAGGGTTAAGTTACTGCCGTGGCTTAACTGACTGTTTAGCCGTTTTTGGGCTGCGGTATCGCCAGCGGCTACCGAATTTTGGGTAAAACCCTTTTCGCTAAGTAGCAGGTTAATGCGGTTTCGCACCTCTACTGCATAATTTTCAAAATCTGCCATACATTTTTAGAGCGTTTTAGACCCGTTTTAGTGGTATTTCGGTGGCAAAACCGAAAAAATACCGCTTTTCGGGTGATTTTTTTCACGAAAAATTTTGGAGATTACCGAAAAACCTCTACCTTTGCACCAACGAACGAACCAACGAACGAAAGAGGCAAAGGAAAGGCTGCCGACCTAAAAGGCCGGAAACGCATAAAATCCACTGGCAAAGGTAGGCAGTTTTTCCGAGCCAACCAACAAACGAACGAAGTTTTTAACGAAAAATGGAAGAAATGGCACAGAAAGCTACCGAAAATGCGGCAAATGCCGCCGAAAAAGTTACCCGCGAACGTCTGCGGGCGATGCGAGACGGTGACGAACTGCGCGTAACCTGCAAAGACGGTTACGATTTGGACAGCCAAAAAAACACCGCCTACGCTATGGGCAAAATGGAAAACTGCCGCTTTGCCTGCAAAACCGATGGACTGGTATTAACAGTTACCCGCTATGGTGCAAGTTAAACCAGCCTGCGACCCGGATAGGAGGTACAGCCAGCGGGAGGCGGCAGAACTGCTGGGCGTAGAACGCCACACGATTAGACGCTGGGAGCTGGACGGCTGCATACGCTTTAGCGTGCGGAAAGCCGGGCGAACCAAGTTTACCACGGGGCGGCAAATCCTCAAATGCTGGGAAGCTACGTATATGTGATTTTTAATAATTCAAATTTAGGTGATATGACAGAAAATTATCCTTTGAAGCAGGCACCGCAGGGTTACGTACCGAACTGCGAGACCGAGCACACGGCAGATAACAATATGCACCAGCGTTTCAAGGGCGGGCGCGTAAAGCTGGACTGCGACAAGAACAACAGCGTAGCGGTGGCATCCGTGGACGGGCGCGTTATAGGCCGCTGGACTGATGTAACGATTAAACAGTGGGGCGATATACTGTACACACTGGAAAACGATTTTGCTAACCAAATCCAATAAGAGTATGAAAAAGATTATCTGTAATTACCGCTACTGGGTGCTGCTGATACTGGGCACTATAGCGATGCTGGGTATTATGGCAGTACCGGCAGATGAGCTGCCGTTTACAAGCTGGGTTTATACGCTGGTATCGTCCAAGCTGATAGCCGTAGCCGCTGGCTACATTTTCCACCGCCTATACCTCAGATGGGAGAAACGCGGAACTATCGACGAGCTGACAAACTTTGTTTCCAACTATTAAATAATAGTGTTTATGCAACCAATCGAAATTAACGTAAAGGTAACTATCGGTATGGAAAGCGCCCTGCTGGGTTTGATTTCCAAGTTTACCGAGAACCGCGAGGCGGCACCCGAAGCAGGGCCAGCCCCGAAACCGAGAAAGCAGGCAAAGCAAGTGGAAAAAGAACCACAGCCGAAGCCCGAAGTAGAGAACCCGCAGGCAGAAGCCGCCGCACCTCAGACAGAGCAACCGGCAGCAGAACCCGCACCAGCAGAGCAGCCAGCGCAAAACAAGGAGTACACCGAGGTAGATGTACGCGCCGCTATGCACAAGGTGCGCCAGCGTATCGAGGGCGAGAACTACAAGGAGCAGCCCGACAGCGAGGGTTACAAGAAGTGGCACAAGGTACTGACCGGGTGGTTTAAGAATACCGCAGCCTTTTGCGGTGCAGAGAAGCCAAGCGCATTACCCGACAGCGATAGCCGCTACAAGTTTATCCAGTGCTGCGAGAATGTGAAAGTAAAGAACGACGAGTTAGTAGAGAATTGTCCATTTTAACGAGTATGGGAGCACACGCATTATTAAGCCCGTCCGCTGCGCACCGCTGGATTAACTGCGCAGCCGCCCCAAGGCTGGAGGCTAACGTAGAGGACAGCGGCAGCAGCTATGCAGCCGAGGGCACGTTAGCACACGCGTACTGCGCCAAGAAGCTAAAGGAGTATATCGGACTGCCTACCAATGGAGAGCAGGAAGAAATAGCCGCGCTTAACGAGCAGTACCACACCGGGGAAATGGACGAATACACCGACACGTACAAGGTTATCGTACTGGAGAAACTTAACGAGGCACTGGACAAGACCAAGGACGCGCAGCTGCTGATAGAAACCCGTTTGGATTTCAGCGAGTACGTGCCGGAGGCTTTCGGTACTGCCGACGCTATTATTATCGCAGACGGCTGTATGGAGGTTATAGATTTCAAGTACGGCAAGGGCGTGCGCGTATCTGCCGAACATAACCCGCAGATGATGATATACGCGCTGGGAGCCTACGATAAGTTTAGTTTCGACTATCGTATAGAGCGCGTGCGTATGACTATCGTACAGCCACGTATCGACAACCTAAGCGAGTTTGAGTTATCGGTTAGCGACCTGATGGCGTGGACTGATGAAACGCTGAGACCGGCCGCAAAAGCCGCCTACGATGGCAAGGGCAAGCAGAACCCCGGCAAGTGGTGCCAGTTCTGCAAGGTAAAGAGCAGCTGCCGCGCTTTAGCGAACCAATGTACACAGATGGCAGCAGATTACGCCGACAAGATACTGACTGCCGAGGAACTGGCCACCGAGGTACTGCCGAAGCTGGCAACCGTTAAAACGTGGCTGGCAGGTATCGAGGACTACGCGCTACAGCAGGCGTTAGCAGGCGTGGAGCTGCCGGGCTGGAAACTGGTAGAGGGCCGCAGCGTGCGGAAGATTACCGACCAAGACGGAGCCGCAGCCGCGCTTAACAAAGCCGGTTATAAGACCACGGAGATATACAAGCCGCAGGAACTGAAAACCATTACCGAGCTGGAGAAGCTGGCCGGAAAGAAGCAGTTTAACGCTATCTGTGGCGAGTATATCGAGAAGCCGCAGGGCAAACCGACACTGGCACCCGAAAGCGACAAGCGGCCAGCATTTAACCCGATGTTAGACGATTTCAAAAATGTAGAATAATGCAGGATTTATTTGATTTCGTGATGTACCACCCGTTTTGGGCTTTGTATTTGGCTATCCTGCTGGGTATAGCGGTACACGGTTTCAGAAGTTACCAACGAGACAACAGAAGAAGAATAACCCCTTAAAATTTTTAAGTTATGATTACACCTCAAGTAAAGGACACAAAGGTAGTTTTCGGCCCGTGCCGACTGAGCTACGCCCACGTTTTCAACAAGTACGCGCCCGATGGTGACACCAGCAACGGCAAGTATATGACAAACGTACTAATCCCCAAAGACGAAAAGGAAACCGTAGAGGCTATTAAAAAGGCTATCGAGGCGGCAAAGAAAGCCGCTACCGTTTCCAAGTGGGGAGGCAAAGAGCCTAAGAAGCTGGATATGCCACTGCGTGACGGAGACACCGACAAAGAGGAAGACGACGTTTACGCAGACTGCTACTTTATCAACGCTAAGAGTAATACGCGTCCGGGCGTATGCGATAAGCATAAGAACCCTATTACCGACGAGGACGAGATTTATAGCGGCGTATGGGCCTACGTATCGATAACTTTCTATGGCTACGACGTTAGTGGTAATCGTGGCGTAGCCTGCGGCCTTAACAACATTATGAAGTTCAAGGACGGCGAGAGACTGGGCGGCAGGGCATCCGCTGAAAGCGACTTTGGCGATATTGACTGCGAGGACGACGACGATTTGTAAACAAGTACCAACCATTTGCCCGGCGCGGGTATGCGCCTGCGCTGGGCTTTCTAAAAATTCCAATTATGTACAATCTGATTTCAACGATAGCAGAACGCTGCCACGCCTCAGCGACGAAGCGAGGAAAGGACACCAGTAGTTTAGGCTGCATCCACGCGTTAGGTGTAGAGCAGCGCGAATACTGGGAGGCGTGCGACAAAGGCGCAGAAGTGGGCGATATTCGCGTTTTGGATGCTGAGGCTAACAAGTTATCGGACGCGGATTTTGTCGCGCTGTACGAGGCTAAGATACACAATACCGCCAGCGACGAACTGGCCGACGTACTGATAACCGCGGCTACGTGGCTGCATACCGCGGAACTGGAGGGCGGCAAGGATTTCGACGCAGACCGCAGTTTAGACGTTATGCTGCTTTCGGGTGCAGTGCAGTTTGTCTGCGGGCGCATTACCGGCCCTGCTGACGTGGAACGCCTGCAAATCGTGACTAACCTAAAGATGCGTTACAACGAACTGAGGGAGGATTAACGATGCGAGAGATAGGGATAGATATTGAAACCTACAGCAGCCACGACCTGTCAAGATGCGGCGTATATCGCTACGTGGAAGCCAAGGACTTTACTATACTGCTGTTTGCGTATAGTGTGGATGGCGGCCCGGTAGTGTGCTGCGACTTTGCAAGCGGCGAGCAGCTGCCAGCGGAGATATACGAAGCCCTGCGAGATCCTGCCGTTATCAAGACCGCGTTTAACGCAGCATTTGAGCGCGTTTGCATATCCAAGTATTACGGGTGGCCGCTGATGGATGCAAGCCAGTGGAAATGCACGATGGTACGAGCCGCCCGTATGGGTTTGCCGCTATCGCTGGGGCAGTGTGGTGAGGTGCTTAGGCTTTCGGACGGTAAGATGAAAGAGGGCGCAGCACTGATACGATATTTCAGCGTACCGAACCGAGGCAAACGACACCTGCCAGCAGATGCACCCGACAAGTGGGAAACATTCAAGGCGTACAATATCCGGGACGTGGAGGTAGAGCAGCAGATATTAGCCAAGGTGCGCAGGCTGGAGCCTGCCGCATTTGACGAAGTGCTGTACACCATAGACCAGCGTATTAACGACCGTGGCGTTATGTTAGACCGCCAGCTGGCCGAGAACGCCGCCCGTTTCGATGATGAGTATAAAGCGCAGCTGTTTGCCGAGGCGCAGCAGCTAACCGGGATGGAAAACCCCAACAGCCCGGCGCAGATAAAAGAGTACCTTCACAAAACTACTGGTTTCAGTATCGCCAGCCTCAACAAAAAGGATTTGGACGATATGGACAAGCAGTTTAGATACTGGCCGAAAGCGCAGCGCGTTTTAGCCATACGCCGCGAAATGGGCAAGACCTCAAACAAGAAATACGCAGCTATGCTGCAATGCGTCTGCAATGATGGCCGAATACACGGACTTTTGCAGTTCTGCGGCGCGGCGCGTACCGGGCGATGGGCTGGCAGGCTGGTGCAGGTGCAGAACCTGCCACAAAACCACCTGCGCGATTTGGACTACGCGCGGCAGTTAGTCAAGGCGGGCGATTTGGAGGATTTCGAGCTGAACTACGAAAACCCTACGCACGTACTTTCGGAACTGATACGTACCGCATTTATCGCCAAGCCCGGCTGCGTTTTCCACGTCTGCGATTTCTCAGCTATCGAGGCGCGCGTTATCGCGTGGCTGGCAGGTGAAAACTGGGTGCTGGATGTATTCCGGCAAGACGGCGATATTTACTGCGCTACAGCCGGGCAGATGTTCCACTGCAAGGTAGAGAAGCACGGCGAAAACGCAGAACTGCGCGCCAAGGGCAAAATAGCGGTGCTGGCACTGGGCTACGGCGGCGGCGTAGGCGCGCTGGAGAATATGGGGGGCAGCCGTATGGGGCTGACCGAGTACGAGGAAAAGAAAATTATACGAAAGTGGCGCGACGCTAACCCGAAGATAGTACGCTTTTGGACTATCATAGAACAAGCGGCGGTAAAGGCTATCAAGACAGGCGAAAGCGTGACGATTAACCGAGGTATAGAAGTTTCCTACAGATGGGGTATGCTGCTTATTACCCTGCCGTCCGGCAGAACCATTTGTTACCCGCGCGCCACTATAGGCATAGAGTACGGGGACGGATGGAGAGGCGACCACGAAATAATCGAGTACGAGGGACTGAACCAAACGACCAAAAAGTGGGAAAAGATACGCACGTATGGCGGTAAGCTGACCGAGAACGTAGTGCAGGCGATAGCCCGTGACGTACTGGGTAACGTGATTATCAGAGCTGAGGAAAGCGGGTTAAATATCGTTTTCCATATCCACGATGAGATAGTGGTAGAAGCGGAAGCAGGGCAAACGCTGGCAGACGTGGAAGCCATATTTAGCAAACAGATTAGCTGGTGCCGAGACCTGCCGCTGAAAGGCGCAGGCTACACTACACCATACTACCTAAAAGATTAGTTATATGAACAAGAAATTTTTGAAATTCAAGTACGCGGCCATACGCCGCTATGGTGAAAAGCAGTGGACTGCTAACGCCGATGTAATAGAGTTTAACCCTAACTACACAGCGGGGGTTAGTGGATGCGAAAAGGGCGATTTTGCCGTAGGGCTGGATTACCCCTATATCGTAGAGTTATCCAACGGTACAAAGTTCCTTTGCTTTATGCACAACTACGGCAAAGATTTGACCGATGAGATTTTGAGCGACAAGGGCGAGGTAGCCAACAGCTACGCAGATGCTGAGTGCTACGACAAGGTTAAAAAGAATATCAACAAACTAAACAGCAGCAGATATGGAAGCTATTAGCAACAATATGCAGGTGCGTATGACCCTGCTAAAAGAAACCGGGTACAACGTAGAGACCGCACAGAAATGCTGGGATTTCGTGCGCGGTGGTGATGAGGCTAAGAAGCAGGAACCAGCCAGCGACAGACTGGCAGATGGCGTTTACCTAATCGACACCAAAGGCAACGCAGTGCGCTATGATGGGGAAGATACCGAAACCACAAACGATACTGCCTATATCGGTATCGTCCAAGGTAGCCATAGCGTAGCCATATCCCTGCACGACGTAAGCGAGGACGAAATTACGCTGATCAGCAAAAAGGACGATGGCAAAGGCCACTATATCGACAGCTATATGGACGCTGTGCAGGACTGGCAAGGTAAGAAGAACACCGAGCACCTGCAAGCCGTGGGGCTTAATCCTGCTATCCAGCTGAAAGATGGCGAGTATATCCCGACACTGGCCGAGCTGTATTTAATCTGCCTCAACCGCAAGGCCATTAACGCCGCTATGCGTTTCGTAGGTGGCCAAGAGTTAGCAGGCTGGTACTGGAGTTCTACCGAGTACAGCGCGACCTACGCGTGGTTTTTGGACCTCAACTACGGCTACGCGTACGGCAGCCCTAAGGCGCCGGACACGGGCAGAGTTCGCCCCGTTTCAGCATTTTTACACTGTTAATAGTTAGTCTTTAATCTTTAAGCCCGGCGCAAGCCGGGCGCATTAAATCAGAATTAAAAATGAATGAGGCGTATAATATAGACTGTATGGAGTATATGCGGAACGTGCCGGACGGGTATTTTGATATAGCTGTCTGCGACCCACCATACGGAATTAAAATTAACGAAAGTATAGGCAGGCGAAAAGGTATGGCATACAGCGGACGCAAAAAAGCCTACTGGGATGCAGCACCCCCCCCCACCGAGTATTTTAACGAGCTGCGTAGGGTATCAAAAAATCAAATTATATGGGGCGCAAACTATTTTGTCAGTCGTATGCCGTGGGATAGTAGATGCTGGCTGTTATGGGATAAAAAGTTTAGCGACAAACTTTCATTTTCACAGTTTGAAATGGCATATACCTCTTTTAGTATCGGCGCTAAGAAATTCGACAAAAACCCTACTACGAGGGAAAAGAAATGGCATCCTACGCAAAAGCCCGTGGAGCTATACGAATGGATTTACGGGCTTTTTGCCAAAGACGGTGATAAGATATTAGATACGCATTTAGGAAGTGGCAGCAGCAGAATAGCGGCATACAAAATGGGGCTTTCTTTCGTAGGGTGCGAAATAGACGGCGATTATTTCGCTATGGAGGAACAGCGATTTAGAAATTTTGTAGAGGCTGAGAGGTTGCGACCCAAATTATTTTAATATGAACGATGATAAAACAAGATGCTGCGGTAACTGCGCATTATGCGTACACACCTATTTAGGCAGCGAGTGCGGGCTAACTGATAACCCGGTAGATGATAACCAAGCAACTTGTATAGACTATATCCCGGAGGACTGATATATGAAAGATAAGGCATTTAACAATAGCGTGCAGGCCGAGATAGAAGCGGCCAAACTGCGGGAACTATACGACCGTTTGGATGATGAGGTAACACCGTATGAAATGGAGGTTAAAAGGATGGCTAAGGGCATCCGATTAGTAACCATTTACTGCGATGAGCGTAACAAAGACTATTTCAGTACCCTGCTGTATGGATATAAAAGTTAAGAACGACTTTACGATAGATTTAGCCACCGCGCACAGCCGCGTATCTAAGAAGTGGCGCAACCGGCACTGGCAATGGAGCGAGCTGTTACAGCGATGCAGCGAGACCAAGCGCACGGGCGAGACCGCAGCGGAGTACGCACGTATGACACGCGAGGAACAAAGCAACGTCAAGGACGTAGGCGGCTTTGTCGGTGGCTATCTATCGCAAGGTATCAGAAAGAACACTAACGTAATGTACCGAAGCGTGGCCACGCTGGATATAGACTACGGCACGCTGAACGTATGGGACGATTTTACGCTGGCTTTCGACTTTGCGGCAATGCTGTACAGTACGCACAAGCACAGCGCGAAAACACCGCGCTATAGGCTGGTATTTCCGCTATCGCGCCAAGTATCGCCAGCTGAGTACGAGCCGCTTTGCCGTAAGATAGCAGCCGAAATAGGCATAGACCTTTTCGACGATACCACCTACGAGCTGCCGCGCCTATTCTACTGGCCGAGCACGTCCAAGGATGCGGACTACGTATTTGAGTACCAAGACGGGCCAGCCTGCGACGTGGACGCGGTTTTGGCGCAGTACGTGGACTATAGGGACGTAAGCGCGTGGCCTATATCCAGCAGGGAGGGCGACGTTATAGCGCACGAAATGAAGAAAGCGGGCGACCCGCTGGAGAAGCCGGGCATTATCGGTGCTTTCTGCCGCGCATACACTATAGAGGAAGTAATAGAAAAGTTCCTCAGCGACAAGTACGAGCCGACGGCGCAGCCCGACAGATACACGTACAAGCTGGGAAGCGTGGCGGGCGGTTTGGTATGCTATGAGGGCAAATTTGCCTATAGCCACCACGAAACAGACCCCGCCAGCCGCCAGCTGTGCAACGCTTTCGACCTTTGCCGCATACACCTATACGGTGCGCAGGATGAGGGAAGCAGGGCGCAGGACGTAACGCGCAGGCCGAGTTACGCGGCTATGCAGGAGTTTGCGGCATCCGACAAGGCGGTTAAACTGGTGATGGCGAGAGACAAGCAGAAAGAGGTAGCGGACGATTTCGGAGGCGTGGAAGTACCCGAAGATTACAGCGACGAATGGAAAGCCGAACTGGAGTACACCAAAAGCGGCAAACTGCTTTGCAGTATCGCTAACATTATACTGATACTGGAGAACGACCCCGCACTGGCTGGGCGTATCGTCCACGACCAGTTTACTGGTATGGACGCGGCAAAAGAGCCGCTGCCGTGGAAACCGCAGCCGGGCCAGTGGACTGACAGCGACGACGCAAACCTGCGCGTATGGCTGGAACGGAACTACGATATAACGGGCAAGGACAAGATAAGCGACGCACTAACCGCAGTGCTGACGCGCCACAGCTACCACCCTATCCGCGACTACCTCAACGGGCTGCGATGGGACGGCGTGCCAAGGCTGGACAAGATAGTTATAGACTATATGGGGGCTGAGGACAACGCGCTGAACCGCGCTATGTGCCGCAAGCACTTTACCGCTGCCGTGGCGCGAGTATTCCAGCCCGGCTGCAAATACGATTACTGCCTAATTATGTCGGGCGCAGAGGGTATCGGCAAATCTACCCTGCTGGCCATTATGGGCGGCAGCTGGTTTAACGACAGCATTACGACCACAGAGGGCAAAGAGGGTATGGAGCAGCTGCGCAGGGCGTGGTTAATTGAGCTGGGCGAACTTTCCAGTATCAAGCGCAGCGACGTGGAGCAGGTTAAAGCCTACCTATCTAAGCAGGTGGATATATACCGCGCTGCCTACGGGCGCAGGGTATCGGAGCATCCGCGCCAGTGCGTATTTTGCGGCACGACAAACGAGGCACTTTTTCTAAAGGGTGACAACGGAAACCGCCGCTTTTGGGTTATCCCGGTAAATGCGGCCCTGCGAAAATACCACAACTGGCACGAAGCACTGACGCGCGACCGTGACCAGCTTTGGGCTGAGGCCGTCCACTACTACAAGCAGGGCGAACGGCTTTACCTCAGCGACGAACTGGAGGCGCAGGCGAAGCAGAGGCAGCAGGAGTTTAACGACGATAGCGACGACCCTATAGTGGCGATGCTGACCAAGTATTTAGATACGCGCCTGCCGGTGACGTGGGACACTATGGACGTGCAGGCACGCCGCAGTTACCTGCGAGACCCCGACCCGCTGCAAGCCGATGGCACGGAACTGCGCGAAAGGGTGTGCGCCGCTGAATTTATCTGCGAGCAGATGGGCAAGGATATGACCGATAAGGACTACAAGTATTTGGCCCGCCGGATATGCAAGATAATAGACGGTTTGCCCGACTGGGAACGTATCAGTAGCACGCGCCACGTGCAGCAGCTATATGGCGTGCAGAAAGGATTTAGACGTAAACCGAACGATGAAAATGAGGACGATTTGTAAACGGTGTAAACCGAGTGCCGAAAGTGGCGCGAAGCGGTTTTGTAAACTGAAACCGAGTGCCGAAAATTCGGTTTACACGTTTAGTTTACGGCTAAATTACTGATAATCAGTATATAAATATATATGTAAACTATGTAAACCAAGAAATTATATAAAGTAATAAAATAACGTAGTATATAGATATACACATATAAAAACACGTATATAACACGCGTATAGGGTATATATAGGAAAAATAGTTTTTTTCGGTTTCGGTTTACCAAGGATAAAAATTAAAGGCAGTGAGCAAGAAGATAGACAACATAGTTAGACACGCGGAAGTAAGCGAAAAAGCCATAGAGCGTTATTTGGTCGCGTGCGTAAAAGAGCTGGGCGGTATATGCCTAAAATACGCAAATGCTGGTATGGTGGGCTATCCCGACCGCATTTGCTTACTGCCGGGCGGCGTAACCGTATGGGTGGAACTGAAAAGCAAGGGAGAAAAGCCAAAGGTTTTGCAGGGCATCCGCTTTCAGCAGATGGCAAGTTTAGGGCATCACGTCCACGTATGCGCCAGCAAGCCCGATATAGACGAAGTTCTGAAACCCTATAAATCCGCGCAGCTATGATATACAGACCATACGAATATCAGCGCACTGCGATGCAGTGGATAATCGACAAACCCAAATGCGGGCTGTTTCTCGATATGGGACTGGGCAAAACCGTTAGTACGCTGACAGCAGTACAGCAGCTGATAGATGACTGCGATATAGAGCGCGTTTTGGTGGTAGCCCCGAAGAAAGTAGCAGAAACGACGTGGAGCACGGAGGCAGAGAAGTGGGAACACCTGCACGCCCTGCGGGTAGTCAAGGTGCTGGGCACCGAAAAACAACGGTGTATGGCACTGAACGAGAAAGCGGACGTCTACGTTACCGGGCGCGATAACTTTGTTTGGCTGGTTGGCAAGTATGGCGGCCACCTGCCGTTTGATGCACTGGTAATCGACGAGCTGACCAGTTTCAAGAGTTCAAAAAGCGAGCGTTTCAAGGCGATGCGCATAGCCCTGCCGGGCATAAAGCGGGTTATCGGGCTGACGGGTACGCCAGCACCTAACGGGCTGATAGACCTATGGGCGCAGATGTACTGTTTAGACCAAGGCGAACGGCTGGGCAAATCGGTAAGCAAATACCGGGAAACCTATTTTGAGACCCACAAATGGAATAACATTATAGTGCGCTGCGACGTGAAAAAGGGATGCGAGGAAGTGATACGGGCTAAGATAGCCGATATATGTTTGAGTATGCAAGCCAAAGACTACCTACAGCTGCCGGATATGATAACCCACACGGTGAAAGTGGAACTATCAGCAAAGACTATGGCGGCATATACCAAATTTGAGCGAGACAAGGTTTTGGAGTTCAAGGCCGAACACGGGGAAGAACCGGCAAACGTACTGGCAAACAGCGCGGCTGGGCTGATGAACAAGTTAAGCCAGTTTGCCAACGGCGCGATATACGACGATGATAGGCAGGTACACAGCATCCACGGCGAGAAGCTGGACAGACTGGCCGAGATTGTGGAGGCAGCCAACGGCAGCAGCGTTTTGGTATTCTACCAGTACAAGCACGATATAGGCAGGATAGCCGAGCGGCTGAAAGGCTACAAGGTTAGAACCTATGAGGGCGAGGCAGATTTGAGAGACTGGAACGCAGGGAAGATAGACGTACTGCTGGCACACCCCGCCAGTACCGCGTATGGGCTTAATATGCAGCAGGGCGGCCACTATATCGTATGGTTTGGCACTGGCTGGAATTTGGAGCACTACCAGCAGGCTAACGCACGCCTGCACCGCCAAGGGCAGCAGCACCCGGTTACTGTGTACCAGCTAATCTGTACCGGCACCGTGGACGAGAGGGCAGCCGCGGCACTGGAGGGCAAAAAGGGAGTGCAGCAGGGACTATTAGACAGTTTGAACTACTTAATGTGCAAATACAATGAGTGACAGAAAACGCGTGAACATAAGCATAGACCCTGCGACCTATGGCAAGTTGCAAGCACTGACCAAGCAGTACAAGTTTAAGAATATCTGCGAGCTGCTGGTATCATTCGCGCATATACTGTTAGACCGTATGGAGGTGGCAGAGCAGCGCAAATACGACCTGCCGGATGAGGACGGGGCATATATAGACACTATGTTTGAGGAATTGGGCGAAGCAGATCGCAAGCCCGACGATACTAACGTATGCAGTTATACACACAAGAAGATAAAAGGCGATGGCAAAGGACAAAGAGTATAACCAGCTAATCCATACTGGCAGGTGGCTGCGCCTGCGGCGCGATGTACTGACAGCGCACCCGCTTTGCCAGCGATGCGAGCAGGAGGGAAAGATAACACCCGCTACCGAGGTACACCACGTTAGACCAGTGGAGGAAGCGGTAGGCAAGGCAGAGAGACGGCAGCGTATGTACGACCCCGCGAACCTGCGGGCACTGTGCCACGACTGCCACGTAAGGACACACACCGAGTTAGGCAGGTGCGGCAAGGAAGCGACGAAGAAGCGCAACGCCGAACAGACCCGGCAGGTGATAGAAAAATTTTTTGGAGACGGGCAGGAGGATTAGCCGGGGGCGGTTTTTTTAAGACGGGGCACTGCCGTTAAACCTCACCCCCACCTTTTTGCGATGCGTGGTGAAATTTTGGATTTGCGGAACTTTGGCCGCTGAACTGCATAAATATGCGTTTTGCCCGAAAACTCCGCGAAATACTGAGAAAAACGACAAAAAGTAACGAAATTATAGCGAAATATGGCAAAGACCGTAAACGAATACGTCAAGGAAATAACCAAGACGCTGAAAGCAAACAAGACCTACAGCAGAGGGCTGGATATGCAAATACTATCGCTGGCCTCAGCTATGCGTAATTTGGAAATGTCTAACAACCAAATCGACGGACTGACAGAGACCACCGTATGGGAAACGACCCGCTACGGCGAGAAGCTGGCACCGCACCCGGTTTTCAAGATAGCCAAGGAAGCGCAGGAACTGGTAACGCGCCAAATGAAAGCGTTAGGTTTGACAGTGGACGAGCTGGCAGGCAACACCGAGGACGACCCGCTGGCCGACCTTACCAAGAAACTGACGAAGAAAAGAAAGCAGCCGACTATCATTAACCCCGAACAATGACGGAGGAAGAAAAAGACAAGCTGAGACAGGCAAAGGCAGACGTTACCGATCTGCTGGCACGCACGCGTATAGAGCGTTACCGGCTAACCGATGTGGATAGCCGGTTAGATGCGTATGTACGCGAGGTGGCCGGCAACCCCGACGGGCATAACCTATACGAGCAGCTGGCAGTAGCGCGGTTTTTTAGGATGTGCGACAAATACGGCATTAACGCTACCGAGGTATGGCAGTTCGCTGACTTCTACGAAAGCCTATACTTTCCCGGCAAGGCAGGGCAGCGGCGTTATGAGCTAACGCCCGTGCAGTATTTCCAGTTTGCCAGCATCTTTGCGTTTTGGGTGGGCGACAAACGGGTGGTGCGTGAAGTGGTGCTGTATGTACCGCGTAAGTTTTCCAAGACCACCAGCACCGCGTCGCTGGCTATCTACGATTTGCTGTACGGTGATGCGAACGCGGAAAGCTACACGGGCGCGAACAGTAGCGACCAAGCTAAAAAGTGTTTCGACGTGATACGTAACTGCGTCCGCAAGTTAGACCCCAAGGAACGCCGCTACGCTATCAATGAGCAGACAGTTAAGAGCAAGCGCAAAGACCGCACAGCGTTTGCGCAGTGCCTTACTGCCAACGCCCGAACCAAAGACGGACTGAACGCCAGCACGGTTATTATGGACGAATTTAGCCAAGCCCGCAGCAGTGAGCTGCTGACGGTGCTAACTACGTCTATGGGTGTGCGTGATAATCCACTGACGGCCATTATTACCACCGCGTCCGATGTATTCGACGGGCCGTTTTACGAAATGTTGCAGGGCTACAAATCCGTGCTGCTGGGAGAGTACGAGGATGACAGCGTTTTCGCGCATATCTTTGAGCCGGATTTGGACGACGCAGAGGACGACGAAAGTACGTGGCTAAAAGTGCATCCGCATTTAGGTATAACCGTTTCGCTGGAGTTCTACCGCCAAGAGTACAAGAACGCAGTACGCAACGGCAGCGAGGCTATGTTAGCTTTCCGCACAAAGTTGCTGAACCTTTACGCAGAGAACGAGCAGCGCAGCTGGATAAGCAGCACACTGGCACGGCATATCAGCAAGCCGATGGCCATAGACGGTATAAAGGGCAGACCCGACGCTATGGTAGCCATAGACCTATCAGAGAGCGACGATTTCAGCGCGGTAACTATGGGTATGTACGATGCAGCGCAGAAAAACTTTTATTTCCACACGGCGTATTTCTTTCCTGCCGGTGCCCTGCCGGGGCATCCTAACGAAAAACTATACAGAACGTGGGCAGAAAGGGGCTTTTTGATACTGACGGACGGCGACGTTATAGACTATCGCAGGATAGTGGAGTATGTATTATGGCTAAACCAGTTTGTCCGCATACTGGGCATAGGTTACGATCCGTGGAAAAGCCAAGAAGTTATAAATATGCTGGCAGCATCCGGGGCGGGCAATGTGATAAAGGGCATACGGCAGACGTATGGCACGTTTACCGCGCCAGTAGAAAGTTTTGAGCACGGGGCGAAAACCGGGCATATCTTTATTAACGACAACCCGATTAACGCCTACTGCTTTGGTAACGCTGTACTGGACAGCGATAGGCTGGAGAACTGCAAGCCGGTGAAGCGCAAGCAGACGCAGAAGATAGACGGCGTTATAACTACGCTAATGTGTATGCGCCTATTTATCGACTACGAGAGATAAAGAAAGCCCGCCAAACGGCGGGCCTGCTTTTACTCTATACCGTGCTGGTGCGCCAGCTGCGCTACCATATCGTCCACGCTTTCGCCTATCTTTACCCCGATGGCGCGCAGTGCCGTGATGCGCTGCCGCGTGATGGGCGACACCATTACGCTGAACGTAACGCGCGCCCCTGCTGTGGATTTGGTAGGGCGGCCCGAACCCGGACGCGCCCCACCTCTATTTTCTTTCTTTTCCATACCGCTATCTATCTAAAATTTCCTGCAAGTACCCTATAGCCTCATCTAAGCTATCGTAGGCTGTTTCCATATTATCCACGTTATCGGTGAACGTTTCGCCCCTTTCGCTATCCTGCAAACTATCGGGCAGGTTATCGTACTTTTCTTGTTCCTCATCTTTGAGGGTTTCGATTTCGTCGCGCAGGCTTTCTAATTTGTTAATAATAGTCTCAATTTGTTTACGCCCTATCTTATTCATATCTGATTTTGTTTTGTGGGGCTGGCCGGAACCAGCCCCGGTTAGTATTTATCTTTTGATGTATATTGCATTTAATCCGCAAGCGTCGCAAACGTCTATACCATAGTGCGCGTATTTCATACCTTTTAGCCAGTGTATTACTGTGCAGGAAAATACGTTTAGTTTCTCCGCGATGTATTCTGCCAGTTCGCTAAGTCTAAGCTGCGTTTCTGTGCCATTATTGAACCAAACGCCGTTTGCTTTAGCATAGTTGAGAGAAAGGCCCCAAATAATTTCATTCATAGCGTCTATATATTCCTTTTCTTGGTGCCAGTCAAACCACCAGCAAGAAAAATACCTGCCGTTTATATCGCCGGGCGCGTTAATATCGTCTAAAAGTCCGCTAACGTAATCGTTAATCTTTGCGCCTTTGATTTCCTTTTTTGTTATGTACTTTTTCATACTGAGTAATGTTTTATTGTTCTAACTGATGCAAAGGTAAGCATTATTTTTGATATTCCAAATGGAAAATCAAATTTTAACACAAATTTAACGCTTTTCGGGTAACACCGGGTACCATTTTACCGATTTTCCAGTAATAGTAGAGACGCAACAGTAGAAAATGGGATTTTTCGATAACATACGTAGCATATTCAAGCGCGGTACAGATGATAGCACCGCGACGCAGGAGACCGCCAGCCCCGCGAGGACTGGGGCGGTTAGCCTGCTAACGTCTGCCGGTGCCGAGCTACAGATAGCCACGGTTTACCGCTGCGTTAATCTTTTGGCCGATAGTGTGGCAAACCTGCCTATCCAGTATATGCGGCTGAAAGGAGATATTTTTGTGGAGGATAGAGCCAGCCGACTGCACTACGTTTTGAACGTGCAGCCGTGCAGCTATATGTCTGCCGTGGACTTTTGGCGGCAGGTGGTGCAGTATCTGTTACTCAACGGTAACGCCTATATAGTGCCGGTGTACGATTTTGTGGCTATGGATATAGCCGAGCTGAAATTAGTAAGCCCTACCGCCGTATCGCACGACACGTACAATAACAAGTACACGATTACGGACGTTAAGGCGGGCGTTAGTATGACGCTGGACGAAAGCGAAATTATCCATATCAAGAACTACACCAAGGATGGCAAAAACGGCCTATCTACGCTTTCCTTTGCCCGTACCACGCTGGATATTACCAGCACGGGCGACAAAGAGACGCTAAACCGATTTGCCAACGGCGGCAACGTCCGCGGTATCGTTAGCAACGACACCAGCGTTAGAGGATTTGGCGAGTACCAAGACAAGGAGCTGGAAAAGACAGCTACCGATTTGGACGGCAGGTTTAGAAACGGTGAGCGCATAGTATCGCTGCCGGGGCAGGTGCAGTTTAGCCCGATTTCGTTAAGCAGCACGGATATGCAGTTTTTGGAAACCCGCAAATTTAGCGTGCGCGAGATTTGCCGTTTCTTTGGCGTGCATCCGTCTTTTGTGTTTGATGATACAAGCAATAACTACAAATCGGCTGAAATGGCTAACGTGGCTTTCCTCAGCAACACGTTAAACCCTATCCTGCGCAAGATTGAAAACGAGCTGCACAGAAAACTGGTAGCACCTACGCTGTGCTGCAAACGTAAATTCCAGTTTGACCGCCGCGGGCTTTATGCCTGCGATTTGGAAAGCAGGATTAAGTACCAAGCGCAGACCATAGCGGCAGGTATCTACACCGTGAACGAGTGGCGCAGAGAGGAAAACAAACCGCCTATCGAGGGCGGCGATACCGTACTGGTATCTGCCAACCTAAAGGGTATAACGGAGGCAGGCAAACCGGCACAACCTGCGCAGGAACCGAATAACGAACCAAAAGAACCTAACGAAGATGGCCAAGAATAAAGAAACGGTTATTACCCGCCTGCTGCACACAGTATCAGATTTGCGGGTGCGCGAGGACAAGGAGGGCAAGAAGTGCCGTACCATTACCGGGTACGCTATTCTGTTTAACACCCCGTCCGCGCCTATGTACGAGTACGACGATGAGGAAGTACGCGAGGTTATCGCACCGGGCGCAGTAACCAAAGAACTGCTGGACGGCTGCGATATTAAAATGACGATGTTTCACGACCGCCAGCTGATTTTAGCGCGAAGCAAGAACGGCAGCGGCACGCTGAAATATACGGTGGACGATAAGGGCGTGGCGTTTGAGTTCGACGCGCCTAATACCGTGGATGGCGACAAGGCATTAGAGCTGGTAAGCCGCGGCGATATAGCCGGGTGCAGCTTTATGTTTAGCACCTACTATTACGATAGGGCATACGTAGCCCGTGACGTGAAGCGAGAGAACGGCAAGACGATAGTAACCTATACGGTGAATACTATTACCGGCATCTACGATTTTACGCTGGCTGCTGACCCTGCGTACCCCGATACCAACTGCGAGGCTGAGGCGCGCGAGCTGGTGGAGGAACTGCGGAAGATGGAGGCACAGCCAGCCACCGAGGAAAGAGAAAAGAAAGTGCGCGAGCAAGTGCAGGAAATGCGCCGCGCTGCTGCGCAGTCTATAGATTAAGTTTAACCCCTAAAAGTTTTTGACGTATGCACAAGAACACAGTAAACGTGCGCGAGTTGGTAAACAAGTATCAGACCAACTGCGAGCGTATCAGTGCTATCGCTGATACGTGCGAGAAAGAGCAGCGCGAGCGTACCGAGGCAGAGACCAAGGAGTACGAGGCCCTTTGCCGCGATAACCAGCTGCTGCAAATGAAGATGCAGGCAGCCGCCGCCGAGCAGCTGCGTGAGAACCCCAACACAGTAGCGGACGTAAACAAGATTATCCGCGAGAATATGCAGAACGGCAAGCAGACCCAAATTATGTTAGTGCGTGATTTGGTGATGGTGGCCGATGCAGTCCCGGGCGGTATCGTACCCGTTAAGGTGCAGGATATTCTCGACCCGCTGGTGGAGGGTCTTATTTTGGGCAAGGTTGGTTTGCCTATGCCTACTGGTTTGGCCGGTGACTACGTTTGGCCTACCTACGAGACAGTGGAGGCCACTATCGCCGGCGAGGGTGTGGCACTGAGCGACACCAAAATTACTATGTCCAAACTTACTGCCGCACCTCAGCGCGTGGGTATCGCTATTCCAGTGACCCGCCAAGCTATGATGCAGACCGACGGTATTTTGGAAATGATTGTCAAGAAGCTAATGCCGCTGGCAGTGGCAAAGCTGCTTAACAAAATCCTTTTCAGCACTACTAAGGTAGCAGGCGCAACCACACTGGTAGGCCCGTTTGTCGGTTTGGTGGCATCCGCTACTAATTTCAGTGCAGAACCTACCTTTAAGGAGTTCAACACCCTAAAGGCAAAGGTACTGGCTACTGGTGTGGATGGTGATAACCTTTGCTGGGTTATGACCAAGGCGCAGAAAGCTATCGCCGAGGCTACGCCAAAGGATGCAGGCAGCGGCATTATGGTTTGTGAAAACGACCATATCGCAGGTTTGCCAGTGTTCACTACTAACTACATCGGTGAGGGTAACATAGGTTTGGGCGATTGGCGTTACCAGCCTATGGGACTGTTTGGCGATATTTCGTTTATTATCGATCCGTACAGCCAAGCCCGCAAGGATGCTGTAGATTTCGTGCTTAACGCTAACTACGCTACCACCACACTGCGCAAAGAGGCGTTTGCACTGGCCAAGGTTGGCGGCGGTGCCTAAGAGAGTAAGAACATACGTAGAATTTTATAGCGTTTGATTATGGCTACAGTGGATTTGGAACTGCTTAAAAAGCACGTCCGCGCGGATGATTTCGCAGACGATGACGATTATTTGGCGCACCTGCTGGATGCGGCAGAGCAGTACGTATGTACCGCCACCAACCGCGAAGCAGCGGAACTGCTGGAAATGGGCGGCGGCAAGCTGCCGACTATGCTACAGCAGGCAGTCTTACTAATCGCTGGGCACTGGTACAACCAGCGCGAAGCCGTTAGCGGCGTGCAGATGGCAGAAGTACCATATACACTGCAAGCCCTAATCAAACCCTATCGAAAACTGGCTAACGACACCACGGTATGAGAGCGGGCGCACTGAAATACAGATTAACCCTGCTGGAGCCTCAACGGGTAACGGACAGAATGGGCGCGGAACGGGTGGACTATATCGAGACGCGGACGGTACGGGCTGAACGCGTGCGAACCACCGGGAACCGCAGCGAGGAAGTGGGCGAACATTTCCCCGCCTACAGCGCGGAGTTTAATATACGCGACGCACACCCGGTGGCCGAGAACTGGAGAGTACGGCAGGTGGGCGGCTATCTGTACACCGTGGTTTCGATTGTGCCAAATTTGGATAAGGGCTATAAAACCCTACTTTGCGACCGCGTGAACGAGTAAACTATGGCTACAAGTATAGACTACGACGATAGGGATTTGCAGCGGTTATTCGCTGAACTGGAACCCAAACGCAGGGTGCAGGCGTTAAAGGGAGGTTTCCGCAGGGAAGCTAACCAAGTACGCAAAACGGCTATAAATAACCTGCGTAGCAGTATCAACAGCAGCAAGGATTTGGAAAAGGGCGTGCGCGCTATCGTATTCAAGCGCAAGGCTGGTTTCCGCGTAACTGTGGGTACTAAGCGGGCGAACAAGACTACCGGCAAGGGAGAGGCTGGATTTCACACGAACCGGCAAGGACTGAAAAAGCCTATACTTATTTGGGCCGAGGGCGGCACGGAGGAACGACAGACCAAGCCGAAGCAGGGAACGCGCAGGCGCGCTGCACGTCTGAGGCAGCAGCACCGCACGGGACGTATGCGCAGGTACGGATTTATGGAGCAGACGTTAAACAGCGTCCGCGACACCGTGACGCAGGATATACACGCGATGGTATTAGATAACGTAACTAAAGTGGCAGAAAAGTATGGCTGTAGGTAAGACAAGTTTAAGCGCAGGCGAGATTATCCGCGGCATCCTAATTAAAGATGCTGAGGTAGCCGCGAGGACTAACAAGGTTTTCCCGGTAGTGGAGGACAGCGCGGAACTGCCGTATATCGTCTATCGCCGCACCCAACTGGAGCAAGACCCGGTTAAGGGCAAACGCGGTGCCGATACGGTAGGTATCGAGGTGCTTTGCTATACTCAGCACTATACTGAGGGTGTGGAACTGGCCGAGGCCGTGCGCGGTGCGCTGGATGGCGTGCAGGGCGAAACCGACGGGCTGGTAATGCGCAGCTGCCATTTGGTGGACAGTGAAGAGGGCTGGCAGGATGATGCGTATGTGCAACAGTTAGTATTTAACGTTAAGATTTAGATATTATGGCAGGAACAAAGACGGGCTACTGCAATGGTAGCGATATGCTGCTTTATGTAGGCGGCAAAGCGGTGGGAAGCTGTACCACACACACCACCACGTTTAACAGCGAAACCAAGGAGCGCGCGGTTAAGCCGGTAGCCACTGCGGGCATTTCGGGCGGCCTTTGGAAGAAAAAGGGCGTGGTAGGGCTTTCGTATTCTATCAGTGCCGAGGGTTTGGTTTTCTACGACGAGACCGAAAACGGCTACAAGGAGCTTTTGGCACTTTGGAAAGCCGGCAAATCCGTAGAGGTGAAATGTATGGAGCGCGAGAGCAGCGAAAAGCCGTATTTGGTTGGTAACTGCGTTATCGCGTCGCTGGAGCGTACCGACCCCGCGCAGGACGATGCTACGTACAGCATTTCGCTGGAAAATGACGGCGAGCCTACCGTACTGGACGAAAGCGCGATTACTGAGAACCCCGGAGAGTAAAGGCGTATGGCTAAGATAGAAGTAACCATAAACGGCAAGGTTTACCCCTGCCGCCCTACTATGGGTGCTATGCTGCGTTTCAAAAAGGAGACGGGCAAGGAGGTAACGGAGATTACCAGCAACAGTTTTAGCGACCTTTGCGCGTATCTGTACTGCTGCGTCGCGTCCGCCTCAGCAGCCGACAAGGTGCCGTTTGATATGTCGCTGATGGATTTTGCCGACGCGCTTTCCCCGGAGGATATGACCGCGTGGGCAAACGCTGTGCAGGCATCCGCTGCACCTGCGGAGGGTGAAGAAAAAAAAAGTTAGAGCCTAAAGGCATCTACGATTTACTGGGTATCGCGCTGGGCTGCATACGGCTAAGTTACGACGATTTCTGCAAGATGGATTTTCAAGAGTTTGCAGCCGTCTATAAAGCCTATGCAGAGCAGCGCGATTTCGATTATAAGAACAACTGGGAACGTATGCGCCTGCTGGCATCCATAACCATACAGCCGCATTTGGCCAAGGGCAAGAAGATAACCCCGGAAAAACTGCTGCCGTTTCCGTGGGATAAGAAAAAGGCAGCCGCCGCGAAGAAAGCAAAGGAATACACCCCGGAGCAGCAGCGCAGGCGTATGGAAGAATTAGTAAAGAAACTGGGCGACAGCCTACAATAACAACGATATGGCAGGTAAAAGTACGATTAGCATTACTTTCAAGCTGGACGGCGATAGCAAGAGTTTCAAGGATTTGGCCAAGGACGCAGACGGGCTAAAGCAGGTTATTACGTCCACGCTATCAGAGGCGCAGCAGCTGAAAGGTAATGTAATAAATTTCGCGGCTTTGGCTACCGGCATAGACGCGGCGCAGCGTAGCTTTAGCCAGCTGCAAAGCGGTATGAAAGATTTGGCCGACGCATACGCGGTGCAGGAAGTGGCAGAGACGAAGTTAGCCACCGTTATGCAGCAGCGTATGGGTGCGACCGATGCGGAAATACAGAGCATCAAGGAACTGGCCAGCGCGCAGCAGAAAATAGGCGTTATCGGTGATGAGGTGCAGTTATCCGGGGCGCAGCAGATAGCAACGTTTCTGAATGAAAAGGCAAGTTTAGAAACGCTGATACCTGCGATGAACAATTTGTTAGCACAGCAAAAGGGACTGAACGCCAGCACGGGCGACGCGGTGCAGGTTGGTAATTTGATGGGTAAAGCGATGATGGGCCAAGTAGATGCGCTAAAGCGCGTGGGCATATCGTTTACCGAGGCTGAGGCTAACGTTATCAAGTACGGTACCGAGCAGGAACGCGCGGCAATGCTGGCCCAAGTGATACAGAACAATGTCGGCGATATGAACGCCGAATTAGCGGCCACAGACAGCGGTAAGCAGCAGCAGTTAGTCAATACGCTGGGCGATATGAAAGAACAGATAGGCGGGCTGGTAAACGGTGCCCTGCCGTTTGTCACGATGGCAGCGCAGGCCAGCCAAGCGTTAGCCGCCGTTTCTACATTGATAACCGGTATTAAGACACTGACCACTACGCTGTACGCAAGCACCAAGGCGTTTATAGCATCCACAGCGGCCACTATCAAAAACAAGGTGGCTACGCTGGCTGTAGCGGCTGCGCAGAAAGTGGTTACTATCGCTACAAACGCGTGGAAAGCAGCGCAGGTAGTGTTAAATATGATACTGACCGCTAACCCTATCGGCTTAATCATTACGGCTATCGGTTTGCTGGTTACTGCGGTAATTACCGCCTACAATAACTGCGAGAGTTTCCGCAAAATCGTAGATAGCGTTTGGGAGGCTATCAAGCCGCTGGCTAATGCCATTATGAACGGATTGGCAAAGGCTTTCGAGTGGCTGGTAGAGAAGTGCAAAGAGGCGTGGGAGTGGCTTAAAAACATACTGGGACTGGGAGGCAAGAAAGTAGATGTAGCCGTAAAGGTAACAAAGCCGAAAGCCGCGCCTAAAATTGATTTGGCCGAGACACAGAAGAAATACGCGAACCCGCCGGGCAAGCCTAAGCCAACCGGAGGCAAGGCCACTACCCCAAATGTGGAGGTACCAAAATTCGACGCAAACGCGGCCACCTTAAAGGCGATTAACGATAATATAGATATACTGCGTAAGAAGCTACAGACGGCCAGCATAGAAGAAGCGGCGGCCATTAACCAGCAGATAGCTGGCTGGCAGGAAAAGGCCGACGCTATCGAGAACGCGGGCAAAGCTGCGGAGGATAATAGCCCACTTTGGAAAGAGGACGCGACCACCTTAAAGGAGATAGGCGATAATATCAGCATATTGCAGGAGAAGTTACAAACTGCCAGCAAAGAGGAAGCAGCGACCATTAACCAGCAGATAGACGCGTGGAACGCTAAGGCCGACGCTATCAAGAACGCGGGCAAAGCTGTAGATAGCGGCCCGCTGTGGAAAGAGGACGCTAAGACCTTAAAGGATATTAACGATAACATTAGCATACTTACTGACCAGCTACAGACTGCGACCATAGACGAGGCCGCGGCCATTAACAAGCAGATAGACGCGTGGAACGCTAAGGCCGACGCTATCAAAAACGCAGGAAAGGAGGCCGAGAAAACCAGCGTATCTGTAGGCAAATCGCTGCAAGACGGATGGGGTGGTATAAAGAATATAGCCCGCAGCGTGGAGGGTATAACCGACGCGTTAAAGGGCAACGGCAGCGCGTGGCAGATAGTAGTAGGCCTTATCGACGGATTTATAGGCCTATACAACGGCATACAGACGGTAGTAGGCATTATTAACCTGCTTACTGGTGCCAGTGCTGCGCACGCGGCCACTAAGGGCGTAGAAGCTGCGGCAGAGACTACCGAGGCTACAGTACGAGGAACAACGGTGGCCACTAACGCGGCATCGTCTGCGGCTATTATTACCGCTAACAAGCTGGAGGCGGCCAGCTGGAAAGAATTAGCGGCAGCCGAGTATATGGCCGCACACGCATATATACCGTTTGCGGGTTTTGGTATCGCTATGGGATTTACTACCGCGATGCTGGCAGCAGTAACAGCGGCAGGTATTCCGATGCTGGCCGATGGCGGCGTGGTAAGCGGCCCCACATACGCCCTTATCGGAGAGTACGCAGGCGCAAGCAATAACCCCGAAGTGGTAGCCCCACTGGATAAGCTACGCAGTATGCTACAGCCCCAGGGTGGCGTAGGCGGTAACGTGCGCTTTGAGATAGAGGGCCGTAAGCTGGTAGGCGTTATGGCTAACGAAACCAGGGTAAGCAGCAAATCGGGACGTAGGACAAATATAAAGGTTTAGGCAGTATGTATATCTATGGCAGCTTTTTAGCACAGAATAGCGCAGCGATTACGGTTTACATCGTAACCGGCGGCGACCGTACCCAGGAAATCGAGATAAGCCCCGATAGCCTACAGCTGCAATTTCCTGCCGACAGCCCAGTAGAGATTACCAGCGAAGTAAACGACACTTTCGACCATCTACTGTGCCAGTCTGCTACCATACGGCTGCTGGCGCGTGACTATGTGCCCGATTTCTTTGGCGCGTCTGCGCGCGATGCCGTAGTGAACATCTACCAGGATGGCGTTTGCATCTTTGCAGGCTTTATCGAGCCACAAAGCTACAGCCAGCCATATAACGAGCTGTGGGACGAAGTAGAAATAAACTGCATCGACGCGCTATCTGCTTTGCAGTATTCTTTGTACCGCAATATCGGCAGCTTTGACGTATTCTACGACGAAGTAAAGAATAATGCCACACAGCGCAGCTTTTACGACATCCTGGCCGAAATCCTTAATGGCGTTACTGCCGACCTGGATATAGTAGGCGGTAAGACTGTGCGCTACCTCTACGACGGCAGTAAGGCCATCGACAATGCCAACACAAACCACTACACCATATTTAGGCAGCTGGCCATTTCAGAGCTGCTATTTTTAGGCGATGAGCAAGACGATACCTGGCAGCAAAACGACGTGCTGGCAGAGCTGCTGCGCTACCTTAATTTGCACATCTACCAGGATGGCTTTACCTTTTACATCTTTTCCTGGGAAACGGTAAGAAGCACCGGCACGATTACCTGGCGTAATATCGCTAACATGCGGATAGCGACTACTACCAGGAACACTATTACCATCGGTAACGATAACGTGGCCGACACGAATACGCAGATAAGCGTAGGCGAAGTGTTTAACCAGCTGCAACTAACCGACAAAACGGAAGAAATAGAAAGCATCATAGAAAACCCACTGGACTATGATTTGCTTACATCGCCTTACAGTAACAAGCAGCTGTATATGACAGAGTACAGCGCAGATGGCGAGGGTAAGGCAGCCTACAACGCGTTTAAGGCTATGTGCCATGACGAAAGCACTAACTATGGAGCTGGCACGATTACAGACTGGTATATACAGGTAAAGAATAACGTAGTCTGGCGTTTCCCTACGCCCAGCGGTGAACTTATTACGCTTTTCTGTAGCCAGGGTAAGAACCAGCAGGCACTACCTAACTGGATGGCTAAGAACCTGGGCGCAGCCATTATCGCTTTCGGCAGCGTACAGATGAACACAGCAAAAGACGATAACAGCCCAGTATCTAAAGTAAACATGACTAACTACCTGGCTGTATCGGTAAACGGCAATGGCAGCGACAAAGAAACCGAATACTACCCCCAGGATGCCGATATTAAGGCCAGCATCCCTATGGCCGTCTATACCGGCAACGCAGCAGGCGGCACGTTTTCGCCTGCCGACGACGATACCACTAACTATATCGTGCTATCGGGCAAAGTGATACTTAACCCTGTTATGGCTATGACCGACACGTACAAAACCCTGCACGATACAGAGGACTGGGGCGCAATACAACAAAACTACGGCGGCTTTTACGTGCCTGGATGGTGGCATAAGACAGTGCCCAGCCGCGATAACGGCGATGGCCGCTACTATACACGTAAATACTGGAAAGCTACGCTGCCTACCGACGAAGCGAGCTGGGACTATAACACCGACGATGGGCTGCTGCCGTACACCGGCAAAGGCCCCGAAAAGTACGAATTTAAGTACAGTGCTATAGGCGACAGCACCGACACGATAAGCAAAGTGGCTGTGCTTTCCTGCATGCTTATAATAGGCGATAAATGCGTGGTAGAGACAGGCACCGATGGGCAGACCAGCGATTTTACCTGGCGCAAATATAAGACCCTGGAACAATGCGGCAGCGAAGATGAGTACTACCAGCAGAGCTTTACGATAGGCTTTAACCCCAAAATAGGCGACAAGTTGATAGGTACCGAATTTGGCCTGCAAAATAACATCGACTACACGATGGGCATAGACGCAGAGGGCATCGCTATACCTATCCACAAATCCGATAAGGTTAGTGGCCAGGTTAAGTTTATGATATTAGGCCCTGTTAATGCGATATGGGACGAAATAACGCGCAGGCATCCTACCTTTTTCCGGCATACGAAATGGCACAGCAACAGCATACCGCTGCTGGCCCACGTTTCCGACATCCTGGTAAAGGAGTTTGAAGTTAAGGTATATAGCGATAACGGCCTTATCCAAAACGACGGCGACGATAACGACATTATCTACATGAGCGATACCAGGGAAGAATTTAGGAACATAAAAGACGACCTGGAATTTAAGATAACCACCATGCTTACATCGGCAGAGTGCAAGCAGCTGGGCGTACCTAACAGCGTGAAGCTTTCCACGCCGCTTAATGTAGCTACCGGCGATGGCCTGCTAAGCATCTACGACTACGCAAAGCAGGCGCAGGCAAAGCCCGAACAGCTGTACGTGGATAGCTACTACCAGGAATACCACCTGCCGCGCGTCATTATGGAACAGGCCCTTATAGATGCCATCGGTAACGTGGGACTTTTCGACCATTACATACATCCTGCACTGGGCAAGAAATTCTTTGTGCAAGGCATTAGCCGCAACCTTATAGAAGCCAGTGCCACACTAACACTAAAGGAGATAGGCGAATGATAGACGTAAAGATAATAGCGAAGCCAAAGCAGCAGGGCAGCAGTGGCGGTGGTACGCCTACAGGCGGTAACGGCTATGGTGGCAGTGGCGTAGCGCAGGAAGCGCACTACGCTGCCAGGGCTGGGCGTGCTGGCTGGGCAGAACAGGCCGACTATGCTAACCGCGCTGGCCAGGCATCGCGCGCAGCCTATGCCGACGTAGCAGGCGATGTAGCAGAGGACAGCCCACTAAACGAAAGGTTTTTAAGTAGGCTAACCGACGACATAGCCCAGGGCGTTATAACTTTCCAGCAGGGCTTAATAGCCATCGGTACGGCTATCTTTAAGGATGGTGCTACCTTTGGCACCTTTATTAAGAGCCTCTACGCCGGTACAGGCGCAGGCATCGACGCGCTGGGTAACGCTGAATTTGAGAGCGTGCGAGTACGCAGCTACTTTGAGGCGATGGAATATATAGTAAACCGTCTATCTGCGATAGAGGGCGACCAGCTGCTAACAGAGGGCGACACTATAGACAGCATCGTAGATAACGGCGATGGCACCTATGGGCTGTATCTGCACAGCAAATGGGATGGCTATTTTACCGCGCAGAAAGAGGGCAACGTACTAAAGGGTATCGTAAACACCCTGGCCAGTGGCAGCGGTACGTACTACACATCCTGGATGAGGGTAAACAGCGTAAACCCTGCACTAAACTATATCGAAGTATCGCTATACCCCGATGCCGACACACCGGCAGGAAAGAACTACCCACCTGTAGAGCTGATGAAGTTTGCCCGATGGGGAAACCAAAGCGACACTACACGGCAGAGCTGCTTTTACCTATCCAGCACAGAGGGCCGCATCGTACACCTTACAGGCGTAACAAAGCCCATAATAGATAAGAGCAACTACGGCGCGACCTTTGGCAGCACGCCCGAATTTCTAAAGGAAATGGGCCTGCCGCTGGTAGATGGCCAGGACTACGTTTATGCGCGTGGTTTGATAGTACAGGACATTATACGCATCGACTACCAGGGTAAGCCGATAGTTACCTACGTAGATAGAGGCGAATGGAACGCAGCGGCCAACTACTACAGCGAGGCAGTAAACCCAGGTACAGGCCAGTACGAAACATCGGACGTTTGGTACAATGGCTGCAAGTATCGCTGCATGAAGAACCTAACAAAGACTGCGCCTGCCTGGAATAATACCGACTGGGCGATGGTGGAGGGCAACCCAGCTTTTACAGTGGACTTTGCCGATACTGATTACATTTTCGACCCCGACCGCTTTAGCCTAACGCTTACCATTATCGCCCGTCTGTACAATATGGATATAACGGACGATATACTGCCGGCTGATGTGGAATGGACACGCTACAGCGAAGATGCTAACGGCGTACCGCGCACTGCCTCAGATAATGCGTGGGCACTGAAACGCGCGGGTGCTGGCAAATCCCTATCGCTGACTATCGAGGACTGCGACCTAAACGGCTATATGCCGCGAACGCTGAAATTTATCGCTACTGTGACTTTGCGCGATGGTATGGGCAACGAAGTGGGTACCGAAAGCGCGATTTTCCAGTATTAAATAGAAAGGTACAGATATGAAAACAAGAAGATTTGATTTTAACTGGAAGCCCCTACAGATGCAAATATCGCTGGCTGTAGAGGGCAGCGTACCCGACCAGCAGAATTATAACGCCGATACAAAGGAGTTTACCCCGGACTATACTATTACCCCGGTAGTTATCCAGCCCGTTATATCCATACTGGACAAGGACGCGGTACTGCAAGCGGGCCGAGTTAATCAGAGCCTAACAAACATACGCTGGTACGAGATTATCAACGGTACCAAGACGCTGATAGCATCCGATAACGCCAGCTACGAGATTACGACCAGCGGCGGAAACGCAGGGCGTATCAAGGTTAAGAAGAACGCGCAGCCGAAAGTACCTATTACGCTGGCTTTCTATGCCGAGTACACAGACACCCGTAACGGCCAGCTGCTGATAATCCAAGGCAGTTATATGCTGGAGTGCAGCAGCGCGTCCGACCTAATCCGCGTAGAGCTGGACACCGCAGGGCAGACAGTGTATAACCCGATAACGGACGCTACCACGCAGACCGTAACGACTACCGTATGGCTGGGCGACCACGTTTGCGACGCGTCCAAATACGCGCTGGTGTGGGAAATGCAGGATGAGGCGGGCGCGTGGCACACCTGCGAGAGTGACGCGGTAATGGACTACGATATTACCATTAACGGCAGCACGGCCACGATTAACCGCTGGCTGATGGGCAGCGAACTGCATTTGCGCTGCCGCTGCAAGTATGACCCAAACGGCAACCCGTCCAGCGTATCGCTTACCGAGGGAACGCCGCAGGCAGAAGCGGTATTTGTGCGGCGCATACCAAAATACGAGTACGACTATACGGGCGTGCCGTATAACGTCCCTGCTGGCATACTGGCCGTTTGCCCTACTGCCATAGTGCAGGGCGCAAAGGGTGAGATAGACGGCTGGGAAAAAGAGCTGCTGCCGCTGTGGTATATCGCCACTAACAAGGCATCCGGCAGCCTAAGTTACGCACTGGTGGCGCACGGCCAAAACCCTACTATCCCCACTACCGCTATGGATAAGAACTACGGCGCGGTTATCGGGCTGGACGTTAAGGATAGAGGCTACGCCGGTGCGTTTACAGATGCAGCCGACGGCGCAGTATTCTGCGACGCTGACGGCGCAGTATTGATTATCCACTAAAAGTATAAAGTTATGGCAAGGTACATTAAAGCAAACCCCAAGGTAGCGCAGTTCCTGCGCGTAGAGAATGACAGAAACCAAGTAAAGGACGGTAATTATTTGCTTTGGCAGGCAGATATACTGCCGCTGGGCAGACTAACCGACCTGCCGCAGATACTGGAGCAAATCGGCGGTATTGCGCTGATGGCGCACGAGGCAAGACAAGAGCAGGACGGTACGGTAGTGCGTGAGCTGCCGATAGCCACCGACCCGCGCTTTGTCGTAGAGAAAGACGAGCCGGTAGCGGAAGAACCGGCAGAGGCCGAAGCCACCGAAACACCGACCGAAACAACGGAAAAACCAGCTGAGAATGAGGAACAAACAGACGGAGAAAGCGCAGAGGCCGAAAACGTAGCCGAAAATGCCGAAGCCGCCGAAAGTGAAACCCCTAACACTGAAACAGTATGAGCGTAGCAAGCACCAGTAGGGCGATTAAGTTTATTTCAAAGGCGGGCACCTACACCGCTGCCATTATGTCGCCAAGCGGCGACCTATACCAAGACTACGAGGGTACGACCAACGACGTAACGGCCATTTACCCGAACTTTGAAGCCCTAAAGCCTATTTTGTATTTCGTCTGCACCAGCAGCCGCGTGGCTGAGGGAGTAGCCAACCCCGACGGGATGGAATACTATTTTAACGGCACAAAGATTACGTTTAGCGGTGGCGTATCTACTGGCACGTTTGCCGGGTATTTCAAGACCGTGGCACCAAGTGGCGACCAGCTGTATTATGGCCTGCAAATCGTTAAGAATATAGCGGCACTGGCTGGCTATGCACCCGCGGTTATAAAGATGGTAGCCACCGTATCGTATGGCACGCAGAGCGACACGATACAAGCCAGCTATACTATACCTATCCAGCAGGCTACGGGCAGCAGCTACCGCGTTAC
>Ga0256406_1001366_pt1 | contig 39908 bp, 30 predicted proteins | sample RumenRJG_03DNA_FD_185986 | JGI IMG/M metagenome (GOLD analysis project Ga0256406, IMG submission 185986) | Bovine rumen microbial communities from Lethbridge, Alberta, Canada - RJG_03 | ecosystem: Host-associated > Mammals > Digestive system > Stomach > Rumen | place: Canada: Alberta | collected... | reverse complement strand
TTGTTTGTACTGCCATGCGTCTATGTTTTGCTGCTTTAGCGTTGATGTTGATGTTGGCTTGCAGCGGACCATGGCGCGTTGTCTGGTTTCAGGGTTGAGGTTGCCCTAAAGCATAAGTAACAAAAGGCGTTTGCCGGTCGTCAGCAGATGACCGGCAAACGCGGTGCATTATTGGATATTACTTCTTCCAAGCATCGATGATGCCCTTGAAGTCAGCAGCCTTCAGAGAAGCGCCGCCGATAAGGCCGCCGTCGATGTCAGGCTTGGCGAAGAGCTCGGGAGCGTTGCCGGGCTTGCAGCTGCCACCGTAAAGGATGGTGGTGTCCTCAGCAGCTTCCTTGCCATACTTGTCGGCAACGATAGAACGGATGTAAGCCAGCATTTCCTCAGCCTGGTCAGAGGTAGCGGTCTTGCCAGTGCCGATGGCCCAGATGGGCTCGTAAGCCAGCACGATGTTCTTCCACTCTTCTGCGGTCAGGTTAAAGACAGAGCCGTCGAGCTCAGCCTTAACGACCTCGTTCTGACGGTTAGCCTCGCGCTCCTCTAAGGTCTCACCGCAGCAGAAGATCACCTTCAGGTCATTCTTCAATGCGAGCTGCACCTTTTCTTTGAGGATCTCGGGAGTCTCGTGGTAGTACTGACGACGCTCGGAGTGACCGAGGATGACGTACTGTGCGCCAGTGCTCTTCACCATGGCTGCACTCACTTCACCCGTGTAAGCACCCTTCTCCTTGTCGGCGCAGTTCTCAGCACCAAGGGCTACGACATTCTGGTCGAGCACCTGGGCTACGCTGGCCAGATGAATGAAAGGTGTGCAGATGATGACACCGCAGTTAGGCTTGTCAGCCTTACATACTTCGTTGATCTCCTTTGCGAGAGCTACGCCCTCTTGCAGGTTCTCGTTCATTTTCCAGTTACCTGCTACAATTTTCTTTCTCATGTTTTTTTTGTTTTAAACGTTGACAATATCTTGTTAGACTTGTTCTCAATCATTTCTTCTTCTTTCCTAAGACTTTCCTGATTGGCCTTAATCTTCCGTCTGACATATTTACTCCAGGCCCAGGTTCGGTCAGCGAATACAAGTAGGATGAGTGGCAAGAAGAACCACAGCAGTACCTTGGCGATGGTCTTGCCCATCTTATTGGTGGGTAACTGGCCAATTGGCAGCTTGTTGAGTGGCCCTTGCAGTACGTCGCTGGTGGGGATGTCGTTGTGGCTCCACTTGCGGATGATGGTGCCGTCTTTGATCAACAGCAGTCCCGGGTTGCTGCGTATGATGGTCTTCAGCGTGGTCTCGTCGGTGATGCAGAAGGGGTATTCAGCTCCCGTGATGTCTTCCCAGCGTTGTATCTCCTTCTCTGTTGAGGCGGTCAGACAGTAGAAGGGAATCTTCTGGTCCTGTGCGTACTCATACAGCTGATCTATGCCGCCGAAGTTGGAGTCGTCAGCCTGCGAAAGATGAGGAGAGATGAGTAGGAAGGTGTATCCTTTGCGCGAGAGTATGCTGTCGGTGATGTCGTCGCCGTCAGCCAACTCGATGGAGAAATCGTGAATGGGTGGCACGTATCCTTCCTTGATTTGTTCGGTCTTTGAGTCAATGAACTGCCATGTGGAGTCTGGGTAGTTGTCAAGTGTGAATTCCTTCCTTACCCCGTTCTTCTCCATGAGGAAGGTTGTATGAAACTCCGGCTGCTCAGCACCTGGCGGTATCTCCATGCCTTTTTTGATGTTGGCCCCAATGTGATAAGGGCGGAAATCGAAAACGGGCAGGTGGTAGAGGCAATACAAACTTGTCAGGAGAATGTAGAGGATGGTGTAGTTGATGGCTATCCACTGTGTTGATCTTGACAGGAAACGGTACATCAGTAAAGGCCACCGTGCCACGATGACAGCACAGCCCAGCAGCACAATGTTCTTGAGCAGCGTCTGAGTGTTGGTCAGATGGATAGCGTCTCCAAAACATCCGCAGTCTTTCACGGGATTGGCAATAGCAATCCAAATGGTGATCAGTGTCATGATGACCATGAGAACGGTCATGAGCTTAGAGACTAAATGCCGTCGGATGGCAAAGAGCATGAGCAGGCCCAGCGTAAACTCAATGGCTGCCAACAGGACGGACATGCCGAGCGTGATGAAGTCCGGCACAACGTCTGACAGCCCTAACGCCACCAAGTAGTCTTGAATCTTATATTGCGTGCCAATGGGGTCAATGGCCTTGACATAGCCTGAGAAAACAAAGGTGACGCCCAACACCAGTCGGCAGATGTTGACCAAGACTATCATGGCGGCACTCTTTGCAGTATGGGTATATTGGCTTGGCTCAGTCATTTTACTTCAGTCGGATAGCACCAAAGACGGCATAGTTGATGATGTCCATGTAGTTGGCATCAATGCCCTCCGAGGCCAGGGCTTTCCCATGATTGTCCTCGAGCTCTTTGATGCGGGCAATCTTAGTGAGTATAAAGTCTGTGTAGCTGCTTACGCGCATGTCACGCCATGCCTCGGCGTAGTCGTGGTTCTTCTTAAGCATAAGTTCGTAGGCATCCTTTGCGTATTTGTCGTAAAGCTCTATGGCTTCTTCGTTCGTTATGTCTACGTTGTCGGCGAAGTGCTTATTGAGTTGTATCAATCCGATGATGCCATAGTTGATGAGCCCAATGAACTCGGGCCTGATGCCTTCGTTGACCATTGCCTTTCCCGTTATCTCCAGCGTGCGTATACGCTTTGCTTTGATAAACAACTGGTCGGTGAGCGAGTAAGGGCGCAGAATACGCCATGATGCACTGTAGTCGTGGAGCTTCTTGACGAAGAGCTCACGACATTCGGCCATAACGTCTTTAAACTGCTGTTGAGTGTCTTGTGCCATACGATATTGTATATTACAAGTGCAAAGTTACTAATTTTTTTATTGTTAGTGAGCTATAAGCCTCTATTTTTCAGCCTGTCGGTGATGGATGATGCGTACGGTGCCGCACAATGCGTCGTAGCGCACTTGCAGCGAATCACGTTTCACGCGAAGTCGGTTCTTATCTCCAAAGCTTTTGGCCTCGTTATACTGCTTAATGGTAGCCTGCAGGGCCGAATCTGTACGCCCTATGTCGTTTTGCGCCATTTTCAGAGAGGCTTCCTGCCATATTTTCAAAGCCCTTTTCCTGCTTTCTATAGCTTTTGGATAGGTTTCGCGCAACTGTGTGATGGCGTTGAGCGTGCTTTGATAGTCTTGAGCCTTATAGAGTGAATCTATACGCTGCATCATGGTGGAAGCCTTCTCGTCCTCGCTCTGTTGGCAGGAGTACAAGCTGCCTACCATCATTGAAAATACCAAATAACGGATAATCTTCTTCATGTCTGTTGTTTGTAAGCCGCAAAAGTGCTTGTTTTATGTTTTATGTAGCATTTATGTCGCAAAGGTACTTATTTTTTGGCTTTTATCAGTGTTTTCGTAGGGTTATGTGTCTTTGTTAGGGTCTTTTTCGTGTAACGTTTTTCGTTTTTGCACTTTTTTATTACCTTTGCACATGTATTCTAAAGGTTATTATATTAAATGCGAATGCTCAGTGACGCCGATTTGGCGCATCTTCTTGATAAGGACATTTTTCATAAAATATCGTTGGCAGCCGACAGCCTTCACTTAGAGACCTACGTAGTGGGTGGTTACGTTCGTGACCTTTTTCTTGAGAGGCCGAGCAATGATATCGACGTAGTGGTGGTTGGCAGTGGAATAGAAGTGGCGAAAGCCTTCAAGCGGGAGTTGGGCCATGGTGCTCATCTGTCCGTGTTTCGCAATTTCGGAACGGCACAGGTGAAGTGGCACGACCATGAGGTGGAGTTTGTAGGTGCCCGCAAGGAAAGCTACAGCCACGACAGTCGCAAGCCTCATGTTGAGGACGGCACGCTGGAAGATGACCAGAACAGACGTGACTTTACAATCAATGCTCTTGCCGTTTGTCTCAACAAAGAGCGCTTTGGTCAGCTCATCGATCCTTTTGATGGCATATATGATTTAGAGGATGGGATTATCCGGACGCCTCTTGATCCGGATATTACTTTCAGCGACGATCCCTTGCGCATGATGCGTTGTGTAAGGTTTGCCGCGCAGTTAAAGTTTTATATTGAGGACGAAACCTTTGACGCACTGTCACGTAATGCTGATCGTATAAAGATTGTCAGTGGTGAGCGCATCTCTGATGAGCTCAACAAGATTATGATGACCGACCGCCCGAGTCGTGGCTTTGTTGACTTGCAGCGCTGTGGTCTTTTAAAAATCATTTTGCCGGAGCTGTCGGTGCTTGATGTCGTCGAAACGCGCAACGGACGTAGTCATAAGAACAATTTCTACCATACACTTGAGGTGGTCGACAATGTGTGCACCGCCCATCCTGATGCATCGCTGTGGCTTCGTTGGGCGGCCTTGCTGCATGACATAGGCAAGACGAAGACCAAGCGTTGGGATCCAGTGTTGGGATGGACGTTCCATAATCATAACTATGTGGGAGCCAAGATGGTGCCGTCTGTCTTTAATAGGCTTAAGTTACCGTTGGATGCTAAGATGAAATACGTGCAGAAGTTGGTCGATCTCCATATGCGTCCCATTGCCATTGCCGACGATGAGGTGACCGACAGTGCCGTTCGTCGTCTGGTCAACGACGCTGACGACGACATTGATGACTTGATGGCGCTTTGCGAGGCCGATATCACAAGCAAGAATCAGTTGCGCAAAGCTCGCTTCCTTGACAACTTCCGCATTGTGAGAGAGAAGATTGCAGATTTGAAGGAACGCGACTATAAGCGTCTTCTTCAGCCTTGTATTGACGGCAACGAGATCATGCAGATGTTCAACCTTAAGCCTTCGCGTGAGGTAGGTGTGCTGAAGCAGACGTTGAAAGATGCCGTGCTTGACAACCGCGTGCCCAATGAGCGTGAGCCTCTCATGGAGTTGCTTAGAGAAAAGGCTGAGGAGATGGGACTCCATCCCGTATCTGAATGACAATGCGATTGTATCGTAAAGTCTGTGTGGATAGTCCTCGGCATCTTACTGACCGGTATTGATGAAGATTTATCAATTGAACATTCCTATTGTTATTATCGAAGGGGATGTATCAAAATTAGGAGAAGTTCAGAAGTCCGGAAGTTCAGAAGTTCAGTCAAATGCATAAGTATCTGATAATAAGGTGTCATTATGGTAATGACTGAACTCCCGGACTTCTGAATTCCTGGACTTCTCCAATTTTGATACACCCTCTTTAATTTTGTCTGCTGGTTACATTATAAAGCCTATGTGCAGATGGCATACTGGATGTCGTTCGTGGGTGGTGCCACCCTACAGTTGCATCCTTCACGATCGCAAATACATCTTTAAGATCAGAAATCGTTTTTTTGTGTCTCGGTATTATATTTTACCAATAATTTGTTTAATTTTGCAATGTCACCAATACTGAAGTAATTATGTCCAATCTAAAAGCCGCTGTATGGTACACCGTGTATTCTTGCGATTCCGTCTCTGTTCTCCCTGTTCATATGCACCAGCCGATGAGGAGTAAATTAAGGACCCTTCAAACCACCTGCCTGCTTTTCTTGTCACTGACAGCCCTTCTTGTCTTCTTGCCGAGTTGCTCTCGTCAAAGTTCTTACAAATACAAGATAGGTGTGTCGCAATGTGTCGGAGGACCATGGCGTGACAAGGTGAATAATGAGATGCTCTCGGCACAGCATCTCTACGACACTGACGTGAAGGTAAGCATCGCCAATGCGGATAACAACACAGCAGTACAGCGGCGGCAAATCGACAGTCTCATTCAATCTGGTGTAGACCTTCTTATCATCTCGCCCAATGAGTACAAGCCTCTCTCACCCTGCGTAGAGAAGGCCAAGAGACAGGGCATTCCCGTCATTCTTTTTGAGCGCAAGACATCTTCCAACGACTACACGGCCTATATCGGCGGAGACAACACGGAAGCGGGGCGTGCCATTGGCCGCTATGCTGCACGATTATGTAGAGACAGCATCAGCGTGGGGCGGAAGCCCGTGGTGCTGGAAATTACCGGTCAGCTTGTCATGTCGCCCGACAGGGAGCGCTATGAGGGATTCAGCAGTGTGATGAAGTCTCATCCAGAGCTGGACTTCAGGCACGTGAAGACCCGATGGTCGTTTGAAGACTCGTATGCCGTCACCAAGAAGTGGCTACAGGAAGGGAAAGCCCTCGACGTGGTGTTCTGTCAAAGTGACTTGGCTTCGTTAGGAGCCTACAAGGCCGCCAAGGAACTGGGCAAAGAAAAGGGGATCCATTTCCTAGGTATCGATGCATTGCCCGGAGAGGGCATCGAGGCAGTCAAACAAGGGAAGCTATCCGCCAGTTATGTCTATCCGACGCATGGTGAGGAAATCATCGCGCTGGCTCTGAGAATACTCAAGCACAAACCTTACAAGCGGATAAACATCATTGAAAGTGTAGTCGTGACTCCGCAAAACGTAGAAGAGATAAGCATCAATGCCAATGCCATGATGCGGCAGAACGAATACCTTATCACTATACAAAACAAACTGGAGAATTATCTAGGCTTGTATCACGCCCAGCGCAACCTGCTCTTGGTATCGCTCATCGTGGCTTTTATCCTGCTTGTGGCCGTTGGCCTGGCCTGGCGGGCCATTGTGGTTACGAGGCGGGCCAACAGACGGATGAGAGAGATGAACAAGGAACAGAACCGCTTCTATACCAACGCGAGCCACCAGCTGCGCACGCCTCTGACACTCATCACAGGTCCACTGAACCAATTGGCTGCAAGCAACACTATGAGCCGCACCGATCATGAGTTGCTCGACATTGTCAACAATAATGCGAAACAGTTGCTCCAGCTGGTAACCAATGTACTTCTGTTCCAAAAGGAAAACCAGCGGCACATTCCTGAAGGAGGGGACAATGAGGCACATGAGATTAGTCGTCAGTCGATACGCGACGGCCAACACGATATCGTGGTGCGTGATCAAGATGACGAGTTAGCCACGGTTCTCATCGTTGACGACAATGAGGACATGAGGCGCTATCTGCGCACACTCCTTCTCCACCGTTACTATGTTCTGGAGGCCAGCGATGGACAGAGCGGGCTTCGGCTTGCCAGGGAGAGCATCCCTGACCTGGTAGTAAGCGATGTGATGATGCCGGTGATGGACGGCCTGGTCTTCTGCAAGAAACTCAAGTCAGACCCACTGACAAGCCACATTCCAGTGGTGCTGCTCACAGCACGCAGCTCAGAGCAGCAACAGGCAGAAGGTCTGGAGCATGGTGCTGATGCCTACCTCACAAAGCCTTTCAGCGCAGAGGTCCTCTTAGCTCACATCGCCAGTCTGTTAGCGAACCGAAGAAAACTTAGAGAAATCTATGCCGCCAATGAATCACAGCCTCAAACGGGAATCAGTGGAGAGGAAAATCCAGGCACACCCGACAAGAGATTCATGGACACACTTCGCGAGGCCATTTACAAGAACATGGGTAATGCCAAACTGAAGATGGATGACCTTGGAGCAGACATGGGCATCAGTCGCGTGCAGCTCTATCGCAAAGTAAAGGTCCTGACGGGCAAGTCTCCTGTGGAACTGCTTAGGGAGATGAGACTCCAAAAAGCCTGCAAGCTGCTGAAGACAACCGACAAGACTGTTGCCGAAGTGGCCTATGAGGTGGGCTTTGGTACGCCTGGCTACTTTTCATCCTGCTTTAGAAAGCAGTATGGCAAATATCCCACAGAGATAAGGGAGAAGACGGAGTAAGGCTCCCTGACTACCCTTATCTACCCAACGATTGTATCAAAGTACTCAAATATTGATTCATGTAGAAAAAGTTGCATCATTTGAATAAAGTATTACCAAGCTAAAATAGTCTTCTTCCTAACTTTGCAAGTGCCAAGGTAACAGGCATTATGGATTGTGTGGACATGGAGGGACACCGTCATCCGTGCACCTCCAAAGTCCATCGGTCTCAGTCTGATAAAATGGCGATAAACCTAAAAATATAACAGAATGAATAAAAAAGTCAACAATCTGGCACTTGTAAGTGTTATGCTCTGCTTTTTTGCCATGGGCTTTGTAGACCTGGTTGGCATTGCATCCAACTATGTGAAGAAAGATTTAGGGTTGAACGATGCGACCGCCAACGTGTTCCCCTCTTTGGTTTTCTTTTGGTTCCTCATCTTCTCGGTCCCCACTGGGGTATTGATGAACAAGATAGGAAGGAAAAAGACGGTGTTGCTCTCCCTGGCTGTCACCGTCATGTCGCTATTGCTCCCTGTTTTTGGTGAAAGCTTTGGTCTGATGTTAGTCAGTTTCTCGCTCTTGGGCATAGGCAATGCCCTCATGCAGACCTCTCTCAACCCACTCGTGGCCTCTGTGGTTCGTGGAGGTCATCTTGCCTCCACCCTCACCTTTGGCCAATTTGTGAAGGCCATAGCATCTTTCATGGCGCCTTACATCGCGTCATGGGGTGCCACGCAGACAATTCCATCCTTTGGACTGGGCTGGCGTGTGCTTTTCCCCGTTTACATGCTCATCGGCACAGCGGCCTCACTTATGCTGCTCGCCACCCCGATAAACGAGGAATGGCACAGTGCTGATAAGACATCAACAGTCTCTCATCAGTTTGCGGCATGCCTTCGGCTTCTCGCCAAGCCTATTGTGCTGCTGAGTTTCCTTGGCATCGTGTGCCATGTGGGCATTGACGTGGGCACCAACACCACAGCTCCGAAGATTCTCATGGAACGGCTGGACATGACTCTCGATGAGGCCGCTTTTGCCACCTCACTGTATTTCATTTTCCGTACCATAGGCTGTTTCACAGGCACTCTCTTCCTGCGCCTGGTCAACAACCGTCTCTTTTTCGTCATTTCCATCTCGATGATGGCTTTGTCCATGGTCGGCCTGTTCGTTGGAACCACCCGGCTAGTGCTCTATATAGCCATTGCCCTCGTTGGCTACGGCAACAGCAATGTGTTCTCACTCGTCTTCGCCCAAGCCCTGCAAAGTGTACCTGAAAAGCAAAACGAGGTGAGCGGCCTCATGATCATGGGCCTCTTCGGAGGTACAGTCTTCCCCCTCATCATGGGATTTGCCAGTGACGCTATGGGTCAGGCTGGAGCCGTACTGGTGATGGCCATAGGTGTGGCCTATCTGTTTACTTACACCAGAAATGTGAAATAAAGCATAACAACAACTTTAAAACTAAAGATCATCATGGGTAAATTGTTGATTGTAGGCCTCGGAGAGGCTTTATGGGATTGTCTGCCCAATGGCAGCAAGTTGGGCGGAGCGCCCGCAAATTTTGCTTATCATGCCAGTCAGTTCGGCAACGATGCCTATGCCATCAGTGCCATCGGTAATGATATCCTGGGTGACCAAACGATCAAGGAGTTTGACGCCAAACACCTGAAGCATATCATGCCATGTGTGGGCTATCCTACGGGTACTGTGCAGGTGGGTCTTGATCATGAGGGGGTGCCTACCTACGACATCAAGCGTAATGTGGCTTGGGACAACATTCCCTTCACCGCCGAGATGGAAGATATCGCCAAGCGCTGCGCCTGCGTGTGCTTTGGCTCGCTGGCCCAGCGCAGCACTGTGTCGCACGACACCATCCACCGCTTTATCAAATCCACATCTAAGGACTGTCTGAAGATATTCGACATCAACCTGCGTCAGGACTTCTACAACAAGGAGATTATTCGGGAGAGTCTCACAGCTTGTGACATTCTGAAAATCAACGATGAGGAGCTTGTCACTATCGGCCGTCTCTTTGGCTATCCTGGTCTTGACATGGAGAACAAGTGCCATCTCATTCTTGGCAAGTACAACCTGAAAATGCTTGTACTTACCTGCGGTACTAACGGCAGTTATGTCTTTGCCCACGGCATGAAGAGCTATCAGCCCACACCCAAGGTTGAGGTGGTCGACACGGTAGGTGCTGGTGACAGTTTCACGGGGTCGTTTGCCGCCGCCATCCTTGCAGGAATGCCGGTGAAGGAGGCCCATAAGCTCGCAGTGGAGGTCAGCGCCTTCGTTTGCACCCAGCCGGGAGCCATGCCAAAGTTGCCTGAGCGTCTGCTCGACAGAGTGAAATAAGTACGGCCCCTTCCATCTTTCACAAGGAAGATTATCAATGGGGATGTATCAAAATAGGAGAAGTTCAGAAGTCCGGAAGTTCTGAAGTTCAGTCAAATGCATAAGTATCTGATAATAAGGTATCATTATAGTAATGACAGAACTCCTGGACTTCTGAACTCCCGGACTTCTCCAATTTTGATACACCCTCATTTCTTTTCTATCGGATGTGTCAGTCCCTCATCCGCCAAGAGTCGGAAGTCTTCCGCTCCCTGAGTAGGGGAAGGTTTCCCTTTTATGACCAATGATTTGAAGATTGTTACATGTATCAAATGTTGTATGCAATGTACAGATTGTTTAATTGACATATATCAATTATATCTTAATTTTGCAGCAGAAAAACTTATAACAGAATAATCACTAAATTCTTCACAGTATGAAACAATTCAGTAAAGCATTGCTCGTGATGACGTTGACAACAGCCAGCCTCTCGGCTTGGGCACAGGATGTCATTGTCAGCGGTACAGTCAAGGATGCCACAGGAGAGCCCGTTATAGGTGCTTCTGTAGTCCAAAAAGGTACATCCAACGGTGCCGTCACCGACCTCGATGGCCACTTCTCTTTCAAGGCCCCACAAAACTCACCGCTTGTCATCTCCTATATAGGATATGCCTCGCAAGAGGTCAAGGCCGGCAGCGACCTGGTGATTGAGCTGAAGGAAAACGCCAAGCAACTCAACGAAGTGGTCGTCACGGGTTACACCACGCAGCGCAAGGCCGATCTGACTGGTTCGGTAGCCGTCGTGAGCACCAAAGACCTCAAGACTTCCCCCGACCCAGACCCCATGCGCGCCCTGCAAGGTAAGGTTCCCGGTATGACCATCACCTCAACCGGCTCACCTATCGGTACGGGAACTGTACGCATACGTGGCATCGGATCGTTCAACTCCTCACAGGACCCGCTCTTCATCGTTGACGGAGTACCCACTAACATGGCACTCAATTCGCTCAACATGAACGACATTGAGAGTATGCAGGTGCTAAAGGATGCTGCCTCTGCCAGCATCTACGGCTCACGAGCCTCAAACGGTGTGATCATCATCACCACCAAGAAAGGCAAGAAAGGCGACAAGGTGGCCGTGGATTTCTCCACAAACCTCACCGCTCAGTTCTACACAAACCAGTCGAAAATGAAGTTGCTGGACACCAACGGGTATATCACTGCCATGACACAGGCTGCTCTCAACGACGGACTCGATCCGGTGGCCTACGCCAGCAACTATGGCATTGACCTTAAGGCCGCCAACGGTATGCCCATCACAGCCTACGATCCCGCAACGGGGAAAAACGTCAGTTACACGGCTGGAGGACGGTACGGTGGCTTCATCAACGAGCGACAGACCATGCCACTCTCAAACACCGACTGGGTGGATGCTATTTCCCACACAGGATTCTCACAAAACTACGACCTCTCACTCTCGCACGCTAACGACAAGCACAGCGCTATGTTCTCTTTGGGCTACAAGGATGTGGACGGTATTCTGAAATACACCAACTTCAAGAATATCGCTGCCCGACTCAACACCTCGTGGAACCTCAACAAGATTATCACCGTTGGCGAGAACCTCACGGTCACCTATTCTTCTCAGGTTGACTGCGCCCCGATGGAGAACGCATTGAAGATGCCGCCCGTGGTACCGGTGTATGAAAAGGACGGCAATACTTTTGCCGGTCCCGTCGGCTCTATGTCCGACCGTGAGAATCCCGCCCGCGAGCAGTATGACAACCGCGACAACCATCTCGACTACTGGCGAATCTTCGGCAATGGCTATGTGGAAATCAAACCCATAAAAGGTCTCACGCTGAAGTCAAACTTCGGAATTGACTATAAAACTTCATTCATCAATGCCCTGACCCATACCTATCAGTCTGACGTGGTGCGAAACAACATCGCCAAGACTACACTCTCCAACAACAATGAAACCAACTGGGTATGGTCCAATACCGCCAACTATCTCTTCAATATCGGTGCCGACCATCACTTCAATATCCTCTTGGGTAGTGAGCTCTCCAAACAGAGCATCATCGACTTCTCGGCTTACTCCGAAGGTTATGCCCTGGAAGACGTGGACTACATGTGGCCCAACGCCGCAACGGGCACAATGAACAACAGCGGTGCTAAGTTTGGCTATCGTCTGGCTTCCTTCTTCGGCAAGATCGACTACAACTGGCAAGACCTGCTTTTGGCTTCGTTCACCCTTCGCGAAGACGGTTCTTCCCGCTTCGGCAAGAACAGCCGCTGGGGTACCTTCCCCGCTGCCTCACTCGGTTTCCGCTTCTCACAGTTGCTCCACTACGACTGGCTCAACGATGCCAAGCTGCGCCTCTCATGGGGACAGACGGGTAACCAGGCTATCGATAACAACGCACAGTTCGGTCTTTACGTAGTAGACTACGGACTCGACCGCGTCACCTCCACAGCCTACGACCTGGCTCTGCAGGGCTCAGGTACATTCCCCTCGGGCTATCGCGCCACACAGTTGGCCAACCCCAACCTCAAGTGGGAAGCTGCCACACAATACAACATCGGTCTCGACTTCATGCTGCTCAACAATTCGCTCTACGGCTCTATCGACGCCTACATCAAGAATGTGAAGGATATGCTCATCAATCCCGCCTATCTCGGCGCCACAGGCGAAGGCGGTAACCAGTGGCAGAACGGTCCCTCGCTGCGTAACTGGGGTATGGAGTTTGCCCTGGGTTACAGAAAGAAGTTAGCCTGCGGACTGGGACTCGACATCAATGGCAATCTGAGCTTCTTCCGCAACCGCGTGACCTATCTGCCCTCTTCAACCACTGGAGCCTACGCCCACACTACCACACAAGACCTTGTGCAGAGCCACAAACCCTATGGATCCATTGTGGGATATGTGGTCGACGGACTCTTCCAAACCCAGGACGAAGTGGATGCTTCCGGTCAGCCCAACGCTCGCCTCGGCGGACTGAAATATAAAGATCTGACCCACGACGGCAAGATCACCAGCGACGACCAGACCTGGATCTACGATCCCGTGCCAGCCTTCTCCTACGGCCTCAATATCGCGCTCAACTATAAGAACTTCGACCTGACCATGTTCTGGCAAGGTGTTGCCGACCAGGATGTATACAACAACCAGAAATTCCAGACCGATTTTTGGGCCATCACTGACCCGGGATCCAACAAGGGTAGCCGACTGCTCGGTGCCTGGAACACCAACAACATCGGATCGTCCATTCCACGCCTGAGCACCATGAACCGTGCCGACGAAGGCCGCGCTTCTTCCTACTTCGTGGAGAACGGATCCTACCTCAAGCTCCGTACTCTGCAAATGGGCTATCGCCTGCCTGCTTCCCTGCTCAGCAAGCTCCACATGACCAGTGCGCGCGTCTACGTCTCAGGTCAGAACCTGCTGACCATCAAGAGCAGCTCTCTCACTTGCCCAGACCCAGAGAACCCCGACTGGAATTATCCTCTTTCGTCTTCTATCTCATTCGGTTTGCAAGTAGGTTTCTAAAACAACAATACATATTTCTTCAAAAAGCATCAAGTCATGAAAAAGATATATATTATCGCTTTGGCAGCCACGATGACCATGAGTCTGACCAGCTGCAACGATTTCCTCGACTATACACCTACTGCTGTGGTGAATGAGGACAAAGCCTTCTCCGATCCCGAGAAGATGGTCAACAGCGCATACGCCATGCTTGGCGACTGCTGGTATTCCTATCCCTTCAACCTGTGGCCTTACGGCGACTTAGCTTCCGACGACTGCCTCAAAGGTGGCGGCGGAACGGGCGACACGGGCTATCACGACATCGAAGTGTGGTCGTCGCTGACCTCCACCCGCGGCGAGCTCGACGAACTCTGGTACCGGCTCTTCTCTGCCGTGTCGCGCTGCAACCGCGCCCTGGTGTCTCTCGAAGAAAACGGCAACAATGTGCTTGGAGAGCAGACCACTACAGAACGCGAGGCAGAGGTCCGCCTCCTGCGCGCCCACTTCTACTTCAAGCTTATCTCCGTGTTCCGTCAGGTGCCATGGATAGATGAGCAGGTCTATAAGGACAAAGCCACGGAGAAAACTCCCAACACGCAATACACCTACGAGCAACTCTTCGGCAAGGTGATCGACGACTTCCAGTTTGCCTACGACCATCTGCCAGAAAAGCAGCGCGAGGGCGGACGTGCCAACAAGATTGCTGCTGCAGCCTATCTGGCCAAGTGCTACCTCTCCCTTGCCTGGGGCGACGGCTATGAGGCCACCGACGGCGTAAACCATATCAACAAGGAATACATGCAAAAAGTGGTAGACTATACCGATGTGGTCAAGTCATCGGGCTACGGCTATCTGGAGGACTACGGCGATATCTTCCTGCCCGAGCACAAGAACAGCAAAGAGAGCATCTTCGCCGTTCAGGCCAGCGACTACTCTGAGGACCACACCCGTTACGGACGCGCCAACTGGTCCAACACACTCAACGGCTGCTGGGGCATCTGGTCGTGCGGATGGGACTTCCACAAGCCTTCGCAGAATCTCGTCAATGCCTACAAGACTCGCAATGGTCTGCCTGAGTTCAACGACTACAACGACAGCGACGAATATCCCATCAACGGAAAGCCCACGGCACAGAAGTGGGATCCGCGTCTCTTCCATACCGTCGGCATGCCCACATTCCCCTACAAGTATGAAGCCGAATACACGCTCACCAAGGCCAATTCCCGCACGCCCAACACCTACGGCTATTACACCTCGATGAAGGAAGTGCCGCAGCGCTCCAAGGGAGAATCCTACAACCGTCCTTGGCAAGCCTTCGACATGAACGACTATGTGATCCGCTACACCGACGTGATGCTCATGCGAGCCGAGGCGCTCATCGAACTCGACCGTCTGTCCGAAGCACGCAACATCATCAACGACATCCGACAGCGTGCCAAAAACTCGATGAAGCACATCGAATATGCCGCCGACCAGTGCGACATCGCCCTCTATCCCGAATCCTACTTCCAGGACAAGGAGACCGCACGCAAATGTCTGCGCTGGGAACGCCGTCTCGAATTGGGCATGGAAGGCAGCCGGTTCTTCGACCTGCGCCGCTGGGGCATCGCCTCGAAGACGCTCAACGACTATTTCAAGACCGAGGCTAAGGATGTCTACGACGGCCAGCCCTATGCCGAATACTACAAAGACGCTCACTTCACTCCCGGCAAGAATGAGTTTTGGCCCATTCCCTACAACCAGCTCTACTACATCCCCGGACTGTATCAGCAGAACAAAGGCTACGACAATTAATCCAACACCAACGATGAAAAAACTTTCAATCCTCTTGGCTGCCCTGCTCATGAGCACAGGCAGCCTCCTGGCCCAAAACCAACAATGGTTCAGCCGCCATATTCTCTCCGATAAGCACGCCATGGTGTCCATGAAGGCACAGAAACACTATCTGCTGTTGCCTGTGGAGGAAAAAGAGGCAGAGTCAAAGATACGTGTAATCAAAGACGGAGTTGTCGTTGACAATATCAATATCAAGCTGGCCACAGGCAAGGCTGACTACTATGTGCCACTCGACCTGACGCGCTTTGGCAAGGGCGACCTTCTGCTCGACCTGACCTTTACGGGCAGTTACCGTACCGTGGGTAACATCGAGGACTATAACTGCTGGAAGCTGATGAAGCAGAGCGACACCTTCGACACTACCAATCGCGAACAGTGGCGCCCTGTCTACCACCACACTCCTACATGGGGATGGATGAACGACCCCAACGGCATGTTCTACAAAGACGGTGTTTGGCACCTGTACTACCAGCACAATGCCTATGGCTCTATCTGGGGTAACATTTCGTGGGGGCATTCCACAAGCACAGATCTGATGCATTGGAAGAGCCAGCCCGAAGCCATCTGGCCCGATGCCCTTGGCATGGTATTCAGTGGCTCGGCTGTTGTCGACACGGCCAATACTGCCGGCTTCGGCAAGAATGCCGTGGTGGCGATGTTCACCTCGGCTGACGCCAACCAGACACAGAGTCTGGCCTATAGCAACGACAACGGTACGACCTTTAAGCGCTATGAGGGTAACCCGACGGTGACAAACAATGTGCCTGACTTCCGCGACCCACGTATGATCTGGAACGACGACACCAAGGAGTGGAACCTCGTGTTAGCCGCAGGACAGCAAATGGACTTCTACTCCTCGAAAGACTTGAAGAACTGGAAGCTCGAGAGCAGCTTCGGCGAAGGCTATGGCTGTCACAAAGGCGTATGGGAGTGCCCCGACTTGATGAAGATGGACAATGGCAAGTGGGTGCTTGTGTGCAACATCAACCCTGGAGGCCCTTATGGTGGTTCTGCTACACAATACTTTGTCGGTCAGTGGGACGGTCATAAGTTCACTTGTGAGAGCAAGCCCGAGGTGACCAAGTGGATGGACTACGGTAAGGATCACTATGCCACGGTCACGTTCAGCGGTGCGCCCAACGGCCGTCACGTCGCGTTGGCATGGATGAGCAACTGGCAGTATGCCGCCGTGGTTCCTACTCATCAATACCGTTCGGCCAACTCCATCCCACGCGACCTCGGCTTATTCAACGACGGCAGTGAGGATTATGTCAGTGTGAAGCCGTCGCCGGAAGTCATGCGGGCGTTTTCCAAGAAGGCCACAGGTCTGGATGCAGCCTGCATGGTCGAAGTGAGCGCTCTACGCCGCAACACCACCATCGAGCTCTCCAACGGCAAGGGCGAGCGCGTGGTGATGCGTTACGACGCCAGTGAGCAGAGCTTCTCCGTAGATCGCATGAGGAGCGGGCAGGCCGACTTCAGCGATGCCTTCCCCGCAGTGACCACTGCCCCCACACATGGCAAGGTGAGCAGGGTGCTTATCTTCATCGACAAAAGCAGCGTAGAGGTCTTCGACGCCGACGGAAAATTTGCCATCACCAATCTGGTCTTCCCCACCAAGCCCTACGACCGGCTCAGTGTGAAGGGTGGTAAAAGCCGTGTCTGGAAGATGCGCTAATGACTGGTGAAAAATACGGTGGGCGTTTTGCGTACGGTTAATATGGACGGCTCCTAGTCCGTACATTGACAATGGGCTATCAGCGCATGTCAAAATTATTTATGTTAAATCGCCTCTGAGCATCGCAATCCATTCAACAGAACGGTTGCCGGCTTGAAATATGCAATTTTTGAAAGATTAGGTAATTGATTGATAGCTAGTCTATTGCATATTTTAAAGCCGGCAATCCACTTATTTCTTCTTTACGATATCGCCGAATAGAGGATGTAGTTTTGGCGAAATGCCATTGTCCTTTCGCCGAAAAGGACTTGGAATTTCGGCGAAACGGCATCGCCGTTACGCCGAAGAAGCGCGGGCGGTGTGATTTTTGGATGATTTCGTCTCAATTTTGGCTCTTTTTCGTCACGGAATAGTGTTAAAATCCGGATGACATATTGTAATAGATATTTCGAATTTCTTCCTTATTCACGACCCACATTTCACACCTTATTTTGTAGACGGTATATGCACTGTATCTCGCTTTTAGGCGGGTAGACACAAAATCTTTGTTAGTGACCACAAAAGTAGGAGAATGTATGTTAAAAAACTTGCTGATAGTTTTGAGTTTTGTGTTTTTTCCGTATCTTTGCACCGGATTTCTTAATAAGAACAATTTATCTTCGTAAGAGGAAGCGAAGCTCTGTCATTATTATTATTACTCATTTAATATTTAATAGGTATATAATTGTATAATATAAATAGGTATGAAAATTAAGTACAGTATGATTGTGGCTGTTGCTGCTTTGGCTCTTGTTTCTTGTGGCAAGAAGAGCGGCAGTAGTCTTGCAAACCTGCAGGACAACGAGTTTGCTGTCCGTACGGTGGGAGGGTCAACCGCCGATTTGCAGACCACTTACCCCGCGACGATTAAAGGTATTCAGGATGTTGAGGTTCATCCCAAGTTGGCTGGTTACATCACGAATGTGTATGTGCATGAAGGTCAGGCCGTAAGAGCAGGACAAGTGATGTTTACACTTGACAGCGAGACTTATCGTGCTGCTGTCAACCAGTGCCAGGCCGCACTGAATACGGCTATCGCACAAGAAAACACCACTAAGCTGACGTATGATAACAACAAGAAGTTGTTTGCACAGCATATTATTGGTCAGTATGAGCTTTCAACCGCTCAGAACAGCTATCTCACCGCGAAGGCTCAGGTAGCTCAGGCTCGTGCCTCTCTGGCTTCTGCCCGCGAGACTTTGTCGTGGTGCACAGTCGTAGCGCCGGCTTCTGGCGTCGTCGGCGACCTGCCATTCAAGAAAGGAGCGCTTGTTTCGACGGCCAGCACGCTTACTACCGTGTCTGACGTGTCGACCGTGGAAGTGTTCTTCTCCATGAGCGAGGGAGATATCCTCAACATGTCGAAGACCGCGGGCAGCGTTTCTGATGTGCTTAAGGAAATGCCTGTCGTGAAGTTGCAGTTGGCTGACGGTACCACTTACAACCATCCCGGACGTGTGGTGAAGATGAGCGGCGTTATTGATGCTACGACGGGCGCTTACTCGCTCATTGCTCATTTCTCCAATCCTGAGCACTTGCTGAAGAGTGGCGGAGCCGGACAGATCATTGTGCCGCGTGTGAGCAACAATGCCATTATCATTCCACAGGAGGCTGTCTCGCAGGTACAGGACAAGTATTTCGTCTATAAGGTTGGTAGCGACAATAAGGTGAAGTACAGTGAGATTACAGTCAATCCTGAGAACGACGGAATCAATTACATTGTTACATCCGGGTTGAATGTGGGCGACCGTTACGTAAGCAAGGGAATTACGAAGCTGACGGACGGCATGGCCATCAAGCCAATTACGGAGGAGCAGTATCAAAAGAAGATTGACGATGCGGCCAACCTTTCCAAGGAGCAAGGAACAGCAAAGGGCTTCGTCAAGGCTATGACTGGAAAATAAATAAAACAGAGCTATGACATTTACCAATTTTATTAAGCGTCCGGTGCTTTCCACCGTGGTGTCTATCGTGCTTGTGCTGTTAGGTACCATAGGATTGGTCTCGCTGCCTATTGAGCAGTATCCGGACATAGCCCCACCTACCATTATGGTGCAGGCCACCTATCAGGGTGCTGATGCTGAGACGGTGATGAAGTCAGTTGCCGTGCCGTTGGAGGAACAGATCAATGGTGTGGAGAACATGACTTATATGACCTCTCAGTGCACCAATGACGGTATGTGTATGATTACCGTTTATTTCAAGCAAGGGTCTGATCCGGATATGGCTGCCGTGAATGTGCAGAACCGTGTGTCCCAGGCTCAGTCGCTGTTGCCTGCTGAGGTGACAAAGGTTGGTGTGACGACCACGAAGCGTCAGACTTCTAACGTCATCATGTATGCCGTTACCTCTGACGGCCGCTACGATGGTCAGTTCGTAACCAACTACAACAATATCAATATTGTCCCTGTTATCAAGCGTATCAATGGTGTAGGTGATGTGAGCAGCCCTTCGTCGGCCAATTACTCCATGCGTATTTGGTTGAAGCCTGATAAGATGAAGCAGTATGGCTTGATGCCTTCTGACATTATTGCTGTACTTGCTGAGCAGAATATCGAGGCAGCACCAGGTAAGTTTGGTGAAAACTCTAACACGAGTTTTGAATACGCTCTGCGCTACAAGGGTCGTCTCTCGACGCCTTTGGAGTATGATAACATCATTTTGACGAGTAAGACCACGGGTCAGACGCTGAAGCTGCAAGATGTAGCTAAGATAGAGCTTGGCTCGTTGATGTATAATGTGAGCTTGAACAACGACGGCAAACCTGCTTGTATGGGTATGGTGCAGCAGATTGCAGGCTCTAATGCTACGCAGATTGCTACCGACGTAAAAACAGCGTTGGCTGAGGCCCAGAAGAGCATGCCGCCTGGAATGAAGACCGTCATTATGTATGATGTGACCGACTTCCTCTTCGCTTCCATTCACGAGGTTATCATGACGCTTCTTATTACGCTCATCCTCGTGTTCATCGTGGTTTATATCTTCCTTCAGGATTTCCGCTCGACGCTCATTCCTATGATTGCCGTGCCGGTGGCCTTGATTGGTACCTTCTTCTTCCTTTGGATTTTTGGGTTCTCCATCAACCTCTTGACGTTGTCAGCCTTGCTGTTGGCTATCGCCATCGTGGTGGATGATGCCATCGTGGTTGTTGAGGCCGTCCACGCTAAACTTGACCAAGGATATAGCAGTTCACTGACGGCAGCTATCGATGCCATGAACGAAATTTCCGGTGCTATCATATCAATTACCCTTGTGATGGCAGCCGTGTTCGTTCCTGTGTCATTCATGGGTGGTACAAGCGGTACCTTCTATCGTGAGTTCGGTGTGACCATGGCTGTGAGTATCGTCATCTCGGCTGTCAACGCTTTGACATTGTCTCCGGCCCTTTGCGCCATGTTCCTGAAGCCACACAAGGAAGAGGAGAACGAGAAGAACAAGACATTTGTAGCCCGCTTCCATGCTGGTTTCAACCGTGTGTTCGAGAAGACCACTAATAAATATAAGAAAGGTGTAGAGCATGTTATCAACCACCGCATCATCACCGGTGCGATTGTGGTAGTCGGTATTGCTGCTCTTGCTATCATGATGACCACAACCAAGACCGGTTTGGTGCCTGATGAAGATACAGGTACTATCTTCCTGACAATCTCGGCTAATCCTGGAACCTCACAGGATCGTACCATGAAGATTGTTGATGAGGTTGATAAGATGTTGGCCAATAACCCCGCTATTATGCACCGTAATGCCATTATCGGTTACAACTTCATCGCTGGTCAGGGTTCAGATCAGGCTACGTTCATCATCAAGTTGAAGCCTTTCGACGAGCGTGGTGGCGGTATCACCGACCGCATCAAGCGCGCCATCAAGGACAAGGACCCCATGGCCCTTGTGGTCAATCCTTATGAGCAGAACTCTGTACTGGGCATGATTTACAAGCAGACCGCCTCGATCAAGGACGCACAGATCCTGGCCTTCGGTCCTCCTATGATTCCTGGTTTCTCCGTGCAGAATGGTGTGACCATGACCATGCAGGATAAGACAGGTGGTGACCTGAACAAGTTCTTCAATGTTACAAAGAGTTTCATTGCTGAACTTAATAAGCGTCCGGAGATCCAGCAGGCTATGACTTCGTACAACCCGAACTATCCGCAGTATATGGTAGATGTTGATGTTGCCAAAACAAAGCAAGCAGGCATCTCTCCTTACACGGTGCTCTCAGTGCTTCAGGGTTATTATGGCGGTCTCTATGCTTCTAACTTCAATGCCTACGGTAAGCTTTTCCGTGTGATGATCCAGGGCGATGTGGCCAGCCGAATGACGCCGGAAGGTCTGACTCGCATCTATGTCCGCACTTCTACTGGTGAAATGTCACCGGTGAGTGAGTTCATCAAGTTGCGCAAGGTGTATGGCCCGTCTAACATCAACCGCTTCAACCTCTTCACGGCCATCAATGTCAGTGTGAACGCCAATGACGGTTATTCTACTGGTCAGGTGATGAAGGCTATTGAGGAAGTGTCTAAGGACAACCTGCCCGATGGATATGGCTACGAATACTCCGGACTGAGCCGTTCAGAGGCCGAGTCGAGCAACTCTACGGCCCTCATCTTTATCCTCTGTCTGGTATTCGTTTACCTTATCCTGAGTGCACAGTATGAGAGCTACATCCTGCCGTTGTCAGTGTTGCTGTCTGTACCATTCGGTTTGGCCGGTGCCTTCGCATTCACCAACCTCTTTGGTCACAGCAATGATATCTACATGCAGATTTCGCTCATCATGTTGATCGGTCTGTTGTCAAAGAATGCCATCTTGATTGTGCAGTTCGCCCTTGAGCGCCGTGAGACTGGTATGGCTATTAAGTACTCGGCTATCTTTGGTGCTGCTGCCCGACTGCGTCCTATTCTGATGACGTCGCTGGCTATGGTTATCGGCTTGCTGCCGCTGATGTTCGCTTCCGGTGTGGGTAAGAACGGTAACCAGACGTTGGGCGCTGCTGCCGTTGGTGGTATGCTTATCGGTACGCTCATTCAGATCTTTGTCGTGCCGGCCTTGTTCTGCATCTTCGAATATCTGCAGGAGAAGATTAAGCCGATGAAGTTTGAGGACGAGGAGAACGAGGAAGTGAAAGCCGAACTCAACCAGTACGCTCATGGCGCAGAGGGAGAGAATGTGTTACAGAATTTTGTTGACGCATATAAACAGTAAAGAAGTAATAAGATGAAAATATATCATTTCCTGCTAACAGGTCTTGCAGTGCTGTCTCTTACAGGCTGCAAGAGCCTGTACGGCAAATATGAGCGTCCACAGGTGAATACCACAGGCCTGGTACGCGACTCAGCCAGCAATGTCGACACGCTGGCCGTCAGCGACACTACGAGCTTTGCCAATATTCCCTGGCGCTCTGTATTCACCGACCCACAGTTGCAGACTCTCATAGAGAAAGCGTTGAGCAATAACCCCAACCTTCTCAATGCCGCATTGAATGTGGATATGGCTGAGGCACAGCTCAAGGCAGCCAAACTGGCTTTCCTGCCTGGCTTCACCTTCTCGCCGCAGGGCACCATCTCATCTTGGGACTACAGCAAGGCCAACAAAACCTATTCGTTGCCTGTCAGTGCCAGTTGGGATGCTAATCTCTTTGGCAATCTGACGGCGGCCAAGCGCTCCACACAGATGGCTATGTTGCAGGCTCGTGACTATCAGGTGGCCGTGCAGACGAAGTTGGTGGCCAATGTGGCCAACATGTACTACACGTTGTTGATGCTCGACAAGGAACTTCGGATTGTCGACGACATGGAGAAACTCACCAAAGATACGTGGGACATCATGAAGGTGCAGCATCAGACGGTTGCCGGCGTGCGTTCGACAGCCGTGCAGAGTGCTGAGGCCAACTACCTGAATGTAAAGACACAGAAGGAAGATCTCAAGCGTCAGGTCCGAGAGACTGAAAACAGTCTGTCGTTGCTTCTTGGTGAGGCTGCCCAGGCCATTCCCCGCGGCAACCTCGACGACCAGAACCTGCCCAGTAACTTTGCTACCGGTGTAGGTATCCAGTTGCTCAACAACCGTGCTGACGTTCATGCCAACGAGATGGCACTTGCCGAATGCTTCTACAATGTAGAGGCTGCCCGTGCGCGGTTCTATCCATCGCTGACGATCAGTGGTACGGGTGCTTTTACCAACAGTGGCGGCTTGGGCATCACCAACCCCGGTAAGATGTTGTGGTCGGCAGTAGCCTCACTCACCCAGCCCATCTTTGCCAAGGGACAACTGGTGGCCGGTCTGCGTGTGGCTAAGGATCAGTACCAGCAGGCTTACAACACTTGGCAAAACAGTGTGCTTACCGCTGGCAGTGAGGTAAGCAACGCCCTCGTGCTCTACAATGCATCCGAGGCCAAGAGCAAGCTGGAGGCCAGCCGCATCGAGGTGCTCAAGCAGAACGTGGAGGACACTAAGAGCTTGATGGCCAGTGCAGGTTCCACCTACCTTGAGGTTATCACTGCAGAGAGCAATCTGCTCAATTCTCAGCTCAGCAAGGTGCAGGATGATTTTAGCAAGATGCAAGCTGTGGTCAACCTCTACTATGCACTCGGCGGAGGTGCCAAATAACTTTTAAATTCTTAGACTATGAGTTCAATTAGTGATAAGGCTGTCGTATCGCCGAAGGCGAAGATTGGTAAAAACGTGACCATCTTTCCTTTCGTATATATTGAGGATTACGTGGAGATTGGTGACGACTGCGTCATCTTCCCGTTTGTCAGTATTATGAATGGCTCAAAGATCGGTCCTGGTAATAAGATTCACCAGGGTACCGTGATTGGTGCCCTGCCTCAGGACTTTTCCTTCAGGGGTGAGCGCAGTGAGGTGCTTATTGGTGAGAACAACATCATCCGGGAGAATGTCATCATCAACCGTGCCACTCATGAAGGTTGTCAGACCGTCATCGGCAACAGCAATATGCTGATGGAAGGTGTGCATATCAGCCATGATACGAAGATCGGTGACTACAATGTGTTTGGTTACGGCACGAAGATTGCAGGTGACTGTGAGATCGGCAAGGGTGTTATCTTCTCGTCATCGGTCATTGAGAATAGTGGAACGCGCGTAGGCGACCTTGCCATGCTTCAGGCAGGTACCCGCTTCTCCAAGGATGTTCCACCATATGTTATCGCCGGCGGTAACCCCATTGAATATGGTGGTCCCAACAATACATTGATGGAGACATGGAAGATTGACGAGAAGGTGCGCCGACACGTTGCCAACGCTTATCGTCTGTTGTTCCACAGTAAGAACAGCGTGTTCGACTGCATGCTTCAGATCAAAGAACAGGTGCCCGATGGGGAACAAGTGAGAAACATCATCAAGTTCCTCGGCGAGACCAAAGTGGGAATTATCAGCAAATAGGCTGGTGATTTATATATTATACTTATATACTCATACTTATGTTTGTAGGGGATGGCCTGTGATTAGGTCATCCCCTATTAATGATAGGCGAATAGTAGGCGAGGTAGGCAATAGTAGGCGGGGTAGGCAATAGTAGGCGAGGTAGGCTTTAGTAGGCGGGGTAGGCAATAGTAGGCGGGGTAGGCAATTGCTATTGACGGTACTGCATGTGTCTCATGTTATGGCCGCCCCATGTGGTGTCGTTGACAAATTGAAAGCCGATGGCCTTGTAAAGCCGCTCGGCCCAGGGATGAGTTACGTCCACTAGCAGGCCTACGGGCTGATCGCCATGCTGTGCGATGGTCGCACGTAGCAGCGCGGTTGCGATGCCATGCTTACGGTAGGTGGCTTTCACGCACAGCGAGTCAAGATAATATTCGCCGGCAGTTGTTTCTTCGTCCATGTCGCTGAAGTCCTGTCCGAGCCGCTCCTTAGCCAGATGAATAAAAGCCTTGCGCAGTCTCAACAAGTCTTTTCCGTCATAGCCCACAAGCATCCCGGCAATGTCGTCGCCCGCCATGGCACAAAGCGTGTTACGGTAGCTGTACTGGCTGTCGTCCATCTCGACTAGTGCCGTCATCATATCGTGGAAATCGTCGAGCGTGTGTTGCTCGCCGGCAAAGTGGCGGCAGCAGTCATAATCCATGGCTTCCATGATCAGCCATGCTATCTCAGAGGCTTGCCCGCGTGTAGCAGGCTTTATGATGATGTTATTCATTATAATGATTGGTTATGGTTGTTATTCTATGCTCCTGACGTTGATGCCTTCAAAGTTCTGCATGAACGTAAGAATCCGCTTTTGGTAGTTGTTGCGTCTGACTTTCATCTCTATCGTCACCGTGTACAACTTCCGTTCGTTTTCTCCTTCTTGTTGCATGTTGTAGGAGTCAATCTCGGCGTCTTCCATGATCAGCGAGTTTATGATTGTGTCAATGCGGTCTTTTGTGGGCGAGGAGAACGTGATTTCGATTTGCTTGGTACCAAATCTTTTCAAGATGACACTCATCAGTTCCAGGCACAACAGCACCAGTATGGTAGCCGTGACCGACAGCATATACATGCCAGCTCCGGCAGTGAGTCCAATGGCAGAGGTCACCCACAATCCTGCTGCGGTGGTGAGTCCTTTTACCATATGCTTTTGAAAGATGATGGTTCCTGCACCGATAAAGCCAATGCCTGTTACCACCTGTGAGGCGATACGGCTTGGGTCGAAAGACGTGTGGAAAGCATTAAGCGCATCTCCGAAGCCGTACTGTGAGATAACCATGAACAGTGCAGAGCCTAGTCCGACCAGAAAATGCGTGCGGAAGCCGGCTTCCTTGGCGCGGTATTCCCGCTCAAGTCCGATGGCACCGCCCAGTATGGCCGCAATGATAATGCGGAGAATGTATTCCATGTTGCTTATATTGTCAATCATACCTTTCGTCAGTTAAATTGATTACGATGACGCTAAGTTAATGAATATTCTTGAGATATCGCTCCTGAAACGTGATTATTTCTTTCCTTACGCTAAAGCCGGCCGATTATTCTCGTCTTACTCCGTGTTGCTGACAATCAGTAAGGTCATAGCGCTTTTTCAAATATAACTTGTCGGTCGAGCGTGAAAGCTTATTGAAGTCGAATAAGTTGACATTCGGAACATATTCTGCGCAAAAATGACACAATTTGAGCATCGTGGAATGAAAATGTCGCCAAAAAGGTTGCGTAATTGTAAAATAATTAGTAAGTTTGCAAAATGAGACGACCTGTAACGTCTTGTCAAATTATGCGGCGTCGGGATAGTACAGGTTGTTTCGTTACGTATCACTTAAAAAATTACGCTGCATAGCTAAGAACCTTAACAAAGAAAAGATGGAAAAAGAAATCGTAAGCCCTGCGAAGGGCAAGCTTGGTATTCTTGTCGTGGGTTGTGGTGCTGTGGCCACCACTTTCATGACGGGTGTGTTGATGACTCGTAAGGGGCTGGCAAAGCCTATTGGCTCCATGACTCAGTATGACAAGATACGTGTCGGCCGTGGCAAGGACAAACGTTATTTGCATTATGGCGACATTGTTTCTTTGGCCAAGCTGGATGACATCGTCTTTGGCTGTTGGGATGTCTATCCGCAGAACGCTTATCAGGCCGCTGTCTATGCGGAGGTATTAAAGCAGAAGGACATAGACCCTGTGCGTGATGAGCTGGAGCAGATCAAACCCATGAAGGCCGCCTTTGATAAGAACTATGCAAAGCGTCTCGATGGTGACAACGTGAAGGACTGCGCCTCTCGTTGGGATATGGTGGAGCAGCTGCGTCAGGACATACGTGACTTCAAGGCTAAGAACAACTGCGAACGTATTGTTGTCATTTGGGCTGCTTCAACAGAGATTTACGTACCTTACAATGAGCAGGTCCATGGCAGTCTTGACAGTTTGGTGGCAGCCATGAAGGCTGACGACCGTGAGCACATCGCTCCGTCAATGTGCTACGCTTACGCTGCCCTGCAGGAGGATGCTCCTTTTGTGATGGGCGCTCCCAACACCACGGTGGATATCCCGGCTATGTGGCAATTGGCCGAAGAGAAGAAACTGCCTATTGCCGGCAAGGACTTTAAAACGGGTCAGACACTGGTCAAGAGCGGTTTCGCTCCGATACTCAAGGTGCGCAACCTCGGGTTGAACGGTTGGTTCTCAACTAATATTCTTGGCAACCGTGATGGACTGGTGCTGGACGAGCCAGCCAATTTCCACACCAAGGAGGTGAGCAAGCTCTCTACACTTGAGACCATTTTGCGTAAGGAGGATCAGCCGGATCTTTATGGCAATATCTACCACAAGGTGCGCATCAATTACTATCCTCCACGCAATGACAATAAGGAAGGCTGGGACAATATCGATATTTTCGGATGGATGGGTTATCCCATGCAGATCAAGATCAACTTCCTGTGCCGTGACTCCATCCTTGCTGCTCCGCTGTTGCTCGACCTTACGCTGCTCATGGATCTGGCACATCGCGCCGGCCGTTATGGCATACAGCGTTTCCTGAGCTTCTTCCTCAAGAGTCCTATGCACGACTATACCAAGGGTGAAGAGGCTGTTAACAATCTCTTCGAGCAATACACTATGCTTAAGAATGCTATTCGCAGCATGGGCGGGTATGAGCCCGATGAGGAGATCGACTAAAGACGAACCTTTCTTTACATGATTTTATAGACACCACACTTGGGTAACAATAGCTGCTCGAGTGTGGTGATTTTGTTTCCGGTATGTCGTGCCGACAATGTCATAAGGCAACAGGAGCATGACGTGCCTTTTAACGCTCTTCTTCATAAAAGTTAAAACAGATTAACTTTCACTGCACATTATAAAGCTTCTGCAATTAATTGATTATTTTTGCTAAAAATAATCGTCCAATCAAGAAACCACAGTTAGAACTATGAAGAAACTCCTAATGGCGACCTTAGCTTGTGTCATGTCTGCTGCCGTGTGTGCACAAAGCGTGAAGCCGGCTATACCTCGTGACGAAAACCTTGAAGCCCGTATAGAGAAGACGCTGCAAGGCATGACCCTTGACGAGAAAGTAGGGCAGATGCTGGAAATCAACATTGATGTGGTGGGCAGTTACAAGCCCGACAAGAAAGGCAGCAATGTCTTCCAACTTGATATGAACAAGCTCGACACCATCATTGGTAAGTATAAGGTAGGCTCGTTTCTCAACTGTCCCGGCAAGGGGCTGACGGTGGCCGAATGGCAGAAGGTGATTCCGACCATTCAGAAGTTGTCGATGAAATATATGAAGATTCCCACCATCTATGGTCTCGACAACAACCATGGCTCTACCTATGTGTTGGGAGGCACGCTTTTTCCGCAGCCCATCAATCTCGGAGCCTCGTTCAATGTCGACCTGGCACGGGAGATGGCCATCACGACGGCCTATGAGTCGCGTGCAGCCGACTGTCCATGGGTGTACAATCCCACGATCGACCTGGGCCGTGATCCTCGCTGGCCCCGTATCTGGGAAAGCTTTGGTGAGGATGCTGTGGTCAACAGCAAGATGGTCGAGCAGGAGGTACTCGGCTATCAGGGCAGCGACAACAACCACTTAGGTAAATACAATGTGGCGACGAGCGTGAAGCATTACTTTGCCTATGGTGCACCCTTCTCCGGTAAGGACCGCACGCCGGCCTATGTGTCACCGCTCATGCTCCGGGAGAAATATTTCGAACCCTTCAAACGTGCCATCCAGGCAGGAGCGCTGACCATCATGGTTAACTCAGCATCCATCAATGGCGTGCCGGTACATGCCAGCTATGAGTATCTCACCCAATGGCTAAAGAAGGACCTCAACTGGGATGGTATGATCGTCACGGACTGGGCCGATATTGTCAACCTCTATCAGCGTGAACATGTGGCGAAGGATAAGAAAGACGCCATTCGCCTGGCCATCAATGCCGGTATCGACATGAGCATGGATCCTTATAATGTTGACTTTGCTCCGTTGCTCAAGCAGCTCGTGGAGAAGGGAAAGGTGTCGCAGGAGCGTATCGACGATGCAGTGCGGCGTATTCTCCGTGTCAAATACCGTCTCGGATTGTTTGATGAGCCCAACACCGGTGGCAAGGGCTATGAGAAGTTTGGCTGCAAGGAGTGTGCCGACCAAAGTCTTCATGCTGCCGAGGAATCAGAAGTGTTGCTTAAGAACAACGGCATACTGCCCTTGGCTCCTGGCAAGAAGATTCTCGTAACGGGCCCCAATGCCAACCTCATGCGTTGCCTGACCGGTGGATGGACCTATACATGGCAGGGTTCGAATGTTGAGCCGGAACTGTCGTGCTATAATACCATCTATGAAGCACTGGCCAATAAATATGGTAAAGACAACGTGACGTTGGAGCCTGGTGTGACCTACGATGAGAAGGGTGCTTACTGGAAAGAGAATACGCCAGAGATTGATAAGGCCGTGAAGGCTGCCGACGGAGCCGATGTCATAGTGGCATGCGTGGGTGAGAACTCCTATACTGAGACGCCGGGCAATCTTACCGACCTCACGCTCTCTGAGAACCAGCGCAACCTTGTCAAGGCCTTGGCCAAGACTGGCAAGCCCATTATTCTTGTGCTCAATGAGGGGCGTCCGCGCCTCGTGGCTGACATTGAGCCACTCAGCGCCGCCGTCATCAACGTGCTGTTGCCCGGAACCTACGGCGCTGACGCACTGGCCAATCTCATGGCTGGAGACGCCAACTTCTCAGCGAAGCTTCCCTACACTTATCCGAAAGAAATTAACACGCTCGTCAATTACGACTATAAGGTCAGTGAGGAGGCCAATACCATGGCGGGTGCTTACGACTACGACGCTAAGGTGACGACGCAGTGGCCGTTCGGCTATGGATTGTCCTACACCTCTTATAAATATAGTAATCTGAAGGTCGACAGAACATTGTTTGATGTCAATGACCAGCTGACAGTATCGGTTGATGTCACCAATACCGGCAAGCGTGAGGGCAAGGAACCCGTACTACTTTATTCGAGTGACCTTGTGGCCTCTGTAGTGCCCGACAACCGCCGCTTGCGTGACTTTACCAAGATACAGCTGCAGCCGGGTGAAACCAAGACGGTGACTTTCCGCTTGCCTGCCAAGGATCTCGCTTTCGTGGGGCAGGATGGTAAGTGGGTGCTTGAGGAAGGCGACTTCGTGCTGCATGTGGGCAACCTTAACCAGAAGATTGTCTGCACTCAGACCAAGCACTGGGACACCCCCAACATCCAATGATAAATTCTTCAATATATGAGGGTGTATCAAAATTGGAGGAGACCGGGAGCTCAGAAGTCAATGAGTCCTGTCATTACTAAATGATACCTTATTATCAGATGCTTATGCATATACCTCAATCGATCATCGACGAGCAGGCCAGCCGTGTCAAAGCTTACTTTGAACATTGGCTTGCCTTCATGAGTGACTGCGTATGTTTCTGGGAGATACCTGGAGATCTCGATATTCACACGCAGGGGCACTGTGAGCGCGTGCTTCTCCATGCACTGCGCATTGGTGAGGCCCGTCATGCCAGCGACAGGCAGATGACGGCCCTGGCTGAGGCGTCGGTGTTTCACGATTCGCGTCGCAAAGACAACTATCTCGACACGGGACATGGGGCTCGTGCGGCAAATTACTATAAGGATTATTGCGGGAAAGGTGGATTGGAATTCCTGCCGGAAGCATATGCCGCCATCTGGTATCACGATCGCAATGATGAGTTGGGCGACAAGTATATTGCTACCCATGCCGGAACTGAGGTCGATAGTTGGCTGGAAGTGTACCGGTGTTTTAAAGATGCCGACGCGCTCGACCGCTACCGGCTGGGCACGTGGTGCCTTGATAAACGCTTCCTTCGCACAGACGTTGCGAAGACTATGACCGATTTTGCCCTCATGCTCGTGCAGCGTACCATTCCTGAGGATGAGCTGCGCCGTACGTATTCGCAGACCGATCCATTCCGTCCGGAGGATGCGGAATGATGCAGCCTGCACTTTCTAGCGACCGAGACACCCGCCTTAATAAGAAGCCGTGCAAGGAATGCCTGCCGCTTCAACCAACGACTTGATGCGATTGAGCTCTTCGTGACTGGCTTTGAGCAACTTCTGGTCAGGTGTCTCACGGTCGATGGTGTAGACCATCACTTCCATCGGCGCAATATATTTTACAGCGTCCAGCCAAGGCTGGACGTATTCATCGCCAGTGTTGTCGGTGCCGTCACCTTTCATAAACATAGTCTGGATGATGACGTGACCATTGAACCACTTCAGGTTCTTTATGATTTGTTGCACGTCATAGGTCGGTTGGGTGGGGCGGTCCACGCGTCGGATATAATCCGGATCGACGGTATCCAACTTTAAGATGTTGTTGTCCACTTTGAGCAGTGCGTTCCTCACGCTATCCTTTCCTGAGAACGTGGAATTGCTCAACACGCTGATTTTGGCCTTGGGGCACCAGCGGTTGCGCAGTGCGATGGTGTCGTCGATAATTTCGGCAAAGTGGGGATTGGCGGTGGGCTCACCGTTGCCGGCAAACGTCAGTACGTCGGGATGAGTGCCGTCGTTGTGCATCTGTATGAGCTGTTTCTCCAAAGCGCTATATACCGCTTCGCGGGTGGGGTAGGGCGTATGGGTGCGGTGATCCTTATTGAAACCGCATTCACAGTAAAGACAATCGAATGTGCAAATCTTGCCGTCGGATGGCATGAGGTTGATACCCAGACTGAGACCCAACCGACGACTGTGTACTGGCCCGTAGATGGGACTTGGATAAATAACTGTGCTCATAATTCCTTTATTTAAACAGAAGTCTCACGCAATGTCGTCAACATGACAGGAGACTTTGATGATTCTTTGTGCAAAGTTACGATTAAATCTAGAGTTTTCGTCATTTATTTTGTAGAACTATCTCTGCAATATTGTAGAACTATCACTGCAATCTTGTAGAACTATCACTGCGTGCATAGTTTTGTGAATCATTCCATTCTCTTTTTAGATGAGCACGTTTTGTCTTTGTTGCTTCGTAACAGGGGCATTGTATGGCCCCTGAGTGACGTGCGGGTGATAGTGGGAAACCAGTGAGAACCCTATCCGCACAACGATTGTTTTAGGGAAATCTCTAATGAGGAATAGGGAAATCTTCTTTTCAGATCCATCAACTTCCTGTATTTTTGCTTCTGAATAATGGGAACAATAACGCTTCCATATCGATCTCAATTTGACGAATTTAATAGCTTCTAATTATGAAAAACTATTTTCACATTTCATTGATGATCGTTCTTGTAATGACGGTCAGTCTCCCGGCTTCTGCTCAATACTATCGCAATGGCCGGCCTATTCCGCCAAGCAAGCGGGCTTCTTACTATTCGCAGCATCAGTACGGGGCAAGCCGTGACGGTGACACCTATTTTGGTTTGCGTCTCGGCTTTGGCGTCTCTACGGTGAGTTCAGACAATACCACTTTCGACACGAACAAGTCGAAAACTGGACTCAATGTGGGAGTGGCTGTCGGTACACAGCTCACATCGCAGGCACCAGTTTTCTTCGAGTCGGGACTGTACTACACCGAAAAGGGCGGTAAGAGTACACACAATGGCACGCGTTTTACTTACAATCTGGACTACCTGGAAGCACCACTGCTCGTGAAATACAAGGTCTATCCCTCGCGCGACGTGTCTGTGGAGCCTTTCTTCGGCGGTTACCTCGCATGCGGCATAGCTGGAAAGATTAAAGACTACAACAACCGCGAGGCCTATAGCAGCTTTGGTGATGAAGATGACACATTCAATCGTTTCGACGGCGGGTTGCGATTTGGTTGTGGTGTCAGTTATCAGATGCTTTATCTGGAAGCCAGCTACGACCTCGGACTGGCCAATGTCGGAAAGGACAGTTTTGATGATGCGCGGAACCGATGCTTCAATCTGACAGTTGGTGTCAACTTCTGATAAACTAATTCCTTGGAGCATGTCTTTTTATCGCCACTCCTAATCTGCCAGTGGCAGGCTTGGCGTGGCGATGAGCGTACCATGGAGATCGTGAATCTACACTGTGGACTTATATATATAGTTAACTCTCGTTAATTACTCGCCTAATCGCTATTAATTTTGTAAATTTGCACCTAACTAGTGCATTATAGAAGATAGTAATGAAGAAGAAACACGTGAAGCGGAATGGGCGTAGTGGTCGGCTGCAATCGGTCACCCTGTGCATCAGTACTGCGCTTGTACTCATACTGCTTGGTTTGGTGGTCTTTTCAACGTTGTTGGGCCGCAATCTGTCAGCTCATGTGAAAGAAAACCTTGTGGTGACAGTAATGTTGCAGCAGGATATGGGCGACAATGAGGCGCAGACATTGACACGCAGCATTGCGCGTTGTCCATATATTAAAGACATAAGGTTTATCAGCAAGCGCGATGCGCTTAAAGATGCGGCAAAGGAGATGGGAGCCAATCCTGCCTCATTTACAGATGGTGTCAATCCTTTTTCCTCTTCCATAGAACTCACTCTGAAGAGCGACTACGCTAATAGTGACTCGTTGCAATGGATTGCGAAGGATCTTAAGAAGTATCCTAAGGTGTCAACCATCAGTTACCAACGCGACCTTATTGATGCGGTCAACCGTAACCTTGCCAAAATTGGTGTGGTGTTGCTTGTACTTGCCGTGCTGCTGACTATCGTCTCTTTCTCACTGATCAACAACACTGTGCGTCTGGGCATCTACGCACGTCGTTTCTCCATCCATACCATGAAACTCGTTGGAGCTTCATGGGGCTTCATTCGCCGGCCGTTCATTCGCCGGTCCGTTCTCATCGGAGTCATCGCTGCCCTTCTGGCATGTGCTGCACTCGGTTGTGGCATGTATGCGCTCTATTGCTACGAGCCGGAGATCGTAACCATCATGTCGTGGAGAGAGATGGTGATTACAGGCCTCGTCGTACTCAGCTTCGGTATTATCCTTACGGCTATATGCACCACCATCTCGGTGAACCGCTTCTTGCGCATGAAGGCCGGAGAGTTGTATAAGATTTAATTAGATCATCATGAATAAAAGAAATTTAGCTTTCGACCGTACCAATTTCATTCTGTTGGGTATTGGCTTTGCTATCGTAATCATCGGGTTTATCCTGATGAGTGGACCGGGTTCTACAGAACAGACATTCAATCCAGACATCTTCAGTTGGCGTCGTATCAAACTGGCACCTGTGGTATGCTTCGTCGGATTCATCTCCATGATCTATGCTATCATCAGAAAACCAAAGGACAGCGACGGGACTGACGAGACTAAAGACGCAAAGGAAGACAACGACGTAACCGAACAGTAATGACATTACTTCAGACTATTATCATCGCCATTGTGGAGGGACTTACAGAGTTTCTCCCGGTCTCTTCTACAGGTCACATGCTCATTGCCGAGAACTTGCTTGGCGTAGAGAATTCAGCTTTTGTTCGTGCCTTTACCGTTATCATTCAGTTTGGCGCTATCCTTTCTGTGGTGGTGCTCTATTGGAACCGCTTCTTCCGTCTTGACCATACGCCGGCTCCAGTGGGAAGTACCGCATGGCAGAAGGTAAAGCATAAGTGGAACTTCTACTGGCTCCTTATCGTAGCATTCATCCCGACGGGTGTGATAGGCTTCGTCGTTAAGAAGAGCGGCATGATTGACTTTATGCTCAATCCTGTCAATGCTATTTGGATTGTGCCGATTATGCTTGTGGTCGGTGGTGTGTTTATGCTGTTCTGTGATAGAATATTCAATAAGGGCAGTGAGACTAATCCGCTTACCGAGCGTCGTGCCTTCTGGATAGGATTGATACAGTGCTTCTCCATGATACCTGGTACAAGCCGCAGCATGGCAACAATCGTAGGAGGTATGTCGCAGAAACTTACTCGCCGTCGCGCCGCAGAGTTCTCTTTCTTCCTTGCAGTGCCAACAATGGCCGCTGCCACTGGCCTTGACTTGCTTGAACTCTTTGTCGGAGATCATGCTGTAGGCACCTCGTGGGCAACCTCCGACAATATCATGATGCTCATTGTGGGCAGCGTGGTAGCATTTATCGTCGCTTTGCTTGCCATGAAGTGGTTCGTCGACTTCCTTTCAAAATATGGCTTCAAGTGGTTTGGTATCTACCGTATCATTGTCGGTGCATTTATCCTTGCCTGGATGCTGACAGGGCATAGCATGGTAATGTTTGATTAGCCCATGGATTTCATCAGAGGAGAAATCATTGCCATCGACAAGCCCTACCGCATGTCGAGCTTCGGTGCCTTGGCCCATATCCGCTACCTGCTCTCCCATCATGTGGGGCAGAAGGTGAAGGTGGGACACGCAGGCACTTTGGATCCTTTGGCAACGGGTGTGCTGATTCTATGTACGGGGCGCTGCACTAAGCAGATTGAAACCTTGCAGAACCATACTAAGGAATATACGGCTACACTGCAGTTGGGCGCAACAACTGACAGTTACGACATGGAACATCCTGTAAACAAAACCTTTCCGTGGAAACACATCACTCGCGAGAAGGTGGAGGAGACGCTGAAACAGTTCGTGGGTGACATCGATCAAGTGCCGCCTACCTACAGCGCCTGTAAGATAGAGGGAAAGCGGGCATATAAGATGCGTCGCGATGGTGAGCAGGTGGAATTAAAACCCAAGCATATTCATATCGACAGCATAACGCTCACTTCGTTCGATGCAGACAAAGGACAGTTTGCGATTGATGTGGTATGCGGCAAAGGTACCTACATCAGAGCGCTTGCCCGTGATATAGGACGGGCATTGGACAGCGGTGCTTATCTTACCTCACTTAGACGTACAAGGGTGGGAGATATTACTATTGACGATTGCGCAAGTTTTGATCACTTTGAAGAGTGGTTGGAACAGAACGATAAACATAATGATGGAGAATAATGAAGTTATCACAATTTAAATTCGATTTACCCCAGGAGCTTGTGGCACTCTATCCGCACAGCTTCGAGCGTGAGTTTACCAATGAAGATGGCACGAAAGGCACGTTTCGGGTCACCCGACGCGATGAGTCCCGCTTGATGGTATTACATCGTACAAATGGTGAGATTGAACTCTTCAAGAAAGATGCCAAGGGACATCCTATCGAAGGTCAATATCTGGATTTCAGAAATATTCTTGACTATTTTGATGAGGGTGATACCTTCGTTCTTAACGATACCAAAGTCTTCCCAGCACGGTTGTATGGCACAAAGGAGAAGACCGACGCTAAAATTGAGGTCTTTATCCTGCGTGAGCTCAATGAGGAGACTCATCTTTGGGATGTGCTTGTCGAACCGGCACGTAAGATACGTATCGGTAACAAGTTGTTCTTTGATGAGGTCGGTACGATGGTAGCTGAGGTCTATGATAACACAACGAGTCGTGGTCGTTCGCTTCGCTTCCTCTACGATTGTCCCCATGATCAGTTCAAGCACGATCTCTTTGCCTTGGGCGAGGCTCCGCTGCCTGTGTATATCCTAAATGGCCGTCCTGCGGATCCTGACATGGAGGGAATGCACGTGCGCTCTCATGCCACGAAGGAAGATATGGAGAACTTTCAGTGTATCTTCGCTAAGAACGAGGGCGCTGTCACTGCGCCAGCGACGGGGTTGCACTTCAGTCGTGAGCTGATGAAACGTATGGAGATCAAAGGCATCAATACAGCATACATCACACTGCATTGCGGCTTAAGCAATTTCTCGCCTATCGAGGTGGAGGATCTTACCAAGCATAAGATGGATTCTGAACAGATGTTTGTGGGTAAGGAAGCCTGCGACATGGTCAACCATACAAAGGCTCAGGGTCACCGTATCTGCGTGGTGGGCACCAGTACAGCCAAGGCCACGGAGACGGCAGTGGGCACCGATGGCTTACTGAAAGAGTACGACGGTTGGACTAGTAAGTTCATCTTCCCACCATACGAATTCCAGTTGGCCAATTCTATGGTTGTTAACTTCTATCATCCGGAATCTACTTTGCTCATGTCTACTGCAGCCTTCGGCGGCTACGATAATGTGATGGAATGCTATCGCTTGGCCGTGAAACACGGTTATAAGTTTGGCTGCTTCGGTGACAGCCTGTTGATTGTCGATTAATGGAAAGACGACGCCATGAAGCATATTGTCTATCTTAGCATTGGGTCAAATATTGGCAATAGAAAGCGACTCATCAGAAATGCCATCGAATTGCTCGACGCGCGCGTGGGACATGTGCTTCGACAGTCCTCTCTTTATGAGACGGAGCCTTGGGGCTTCTCTTCTCCAAACATGTTTCTCAATGCCTGTGTCTGTTGTGAGACAGAACTTACGCCCCATGGTGTACTTACTGTCACACAGGCCATTGAGAAAGCGTTGGGACGTACGGGAAAAACGATTGATGGCGATTACTGTGATCGCGTCATTGATATCGACATCCTTACTTATGATGATCTGCATATCGACGAGCCCGACTTGAAGATACCTCATCCGTTAATGAAAAAAAGGGACTTTGTGATGAAGCCTCTCAAGGAAATTTTGTCCAAGTAAGGGTAAGATGTGTGTTACTTGTTAGCTGAGGGGTTGACCATCAACAAAGCAAAATAAAAAAATAAAGCGGCACGTCCATGTGGACGTGCCGCATATTTTTCACTGTGAGATTCTCCTAGTGACAATTACTTACGCAGGCCAAGAGCCTTCACAATTGCACGGTAGCGCTCGATGTCGCGATCCTTCAGGTAGTTAAGGAGGGCGCGACGCTTACCTACAAGCTGAGTCAGCGAGCGGGTGGTCACGAAGTCCTTGTGGTTAGCCTTAACATGCTCAGTGAGGTGAGCAATGCGATAGCTGAAAAGAGCAATCTGGCTCTCTGCGGAACCTGTGTCTTTGGCACCCTTGCCAAACTTTGAGAAGATCTCGGTCTTTTTCTCGTTGTTTAAATACATTTTAATTGTGATTAATTTGTTGTTGCATCATTAACATCTTTCTGTCGCTCAAGAGCCTTAATCAGAGCTCTTTACAACTTCAAATGCTTCGGCCTTTCCGAAAATGCGTTGCAAAGTTACTAAAAAAAACTCAATCAGCATCTTTTTTCCCTTTATTTTTCGTAATTTTGCAATCAAATAAACGTTAGCGTATTTTTTAAGGTATTTATTTAATGCAAGACATTCGTAACATCGCAGTTATTGCGCACGTCGACCATGGTAAGACAACGCTGGTTGACAAGATGATGCTCGCTGGCAAATTGTTCCGTGACGGCCAAGACAACAGCGGCGAAGTGCTCGACTCCAATGACTTGGAGCGTGAACGAGGGATAACAATTCTTTCCAAAAATGTGTCGATTACATGGAAGGGTGTTAAGATCAACATCCTTGACACCCCGGGTCACTCTGACTTTGGCGGTGAGGTAGAGCGTGTGCTTAACATGGCAGACGGATGCCTGTTGTTGGTCGATGCTTTTGAAGGTCCCATGCCGCAGACCCGTTTCGTGCTGCAGAAGGCTCTGAAGATAGGATTAAAGCCTATTGTTGTCGTCAACAAGGTGGATAAGCCTAATTGCCGCCCTGAGCAGGTTTATGAGATGGTTTTCGACTTGATGTGCGATCTTAATGCCACCGAGGATCAGCTCGACTTCCCCGTGGTCTATGGCTCGGCTAAGAACGGATGGATGGGCCCTGACTTTAATAAGCCTACCGACAATATTGATTATTTGCTGGATAAAATCGTGGAGGTGATTCCTGCTCCTAAGCATTTGGATGGTACTCCGCAGATGCTTATCACAAGCCTTGACTATAGCAGCTACACAGGTCGAATTGCTGTGGGCCGTGTGCATCGTGGCGTATTGAAAGATGGAATGAACATCACCATCTGTCACCGCGACGGTTCACAGGAAAAGACAAAGATTAAGGAACTGCACACCTTTGAAGGCATCACTCACCGCAGAGTCGATGAGGTGGAATCGGGCGACATCTGTGCTGTCATTGGTCTTGAGCACTTCGAGATTGGCGACACTATTGCTGACTTCGAAAATCCGGAGCCGCTGCCTCCTATTGCAGTAGATGAGCCTACGATGAGCATGCTTTTCACCATCAACGATTCACCTTTCTTCGGTCGAGAGGGCAAGTATTGCACATCACGTCAGATCAATGATCGTCTGCAGCATGAGTTGGAGAAGAACATCGCTCTCCGTGTGGAGAATGTGGAAGGTTCTACCGACCGTTGGATTGTCAAGGGTCGTGGTGTGCTGCATCTGTCCGTGCTCATTGAGACGATGCGTCGCGAGGGCTATGAGTTGCAGGTTGGTCAGCCGCAGGTTATCTACAAAGAGATTGACGGTGTGAAGTGTGAGCCTATTGAGGAGCTCGACATCAATGTCCCTCAGGAATATTCCAGCAAGATGGTCGATATGGTGACTCGTCGCAAGGGTGAGATGACCGGCATGGAAACAGAAGGTGACCGTGTCAACATCACGTTCGATATACCTTCACGTGGTATCATCGGCCTTCGCACTAATGTGTTGACTGCCAGTCAGGGTGAAGCCATCATGGCACACCGCTACAAAGAGTATCAGCCTTATAAGGGAGAGATCGTGCGTCGTACCAATGGTTCCATGGTGTCGATGGATACGGGTACGGCTTATGCCTATGCCATTGACAAGCTGCAGGACCGCGGTAAGTTCTTCATTGACCCAGGTGAGGAAGTCTATGGCGGTCAAGTGGTTGGTGAGCACGTTCACGACAATGACCTTGTTGTCAATGTGTGCAAGGCCAAGCAGCTCACCAATGTGCGTGCTTCCGGTTCCGACGAAAAAGCTCATAT
>Ga0256406_1001365_pt1 | contig 39909 bp, 31 predicted proteins | sample RumenRJG_03DNA_FD_185986 | JGI IMG/M metagenome (GOLD analysis project Ga0256406, IMG submission 185986) | Bovine rumen microbial communities from Lethbridge, Alberta, Canada - RJG_03 | ecosystem: Host-associated > Mammals > Digestive system > Stomach > Rumen | place: Canada: Alberta | collected... | reverse complement strand
AGCTACGGCTATCTGAGGCTGACAGAGCTGATGATGTTCTTCCAAGACTTCAAGTCGGGCAAGTACGGGCGGTTCTATTCCTCGGTGTCTCCGCTGAGCATCACGTCGGCCCTGCGCCAGTTCGTCGTGGAGCGCAACGAACTGCTCTCGCTCTACGAGGCCCGCAGGGCCAGTGAACGGCGCCGGCAGGAGGAGCAACGGGCCGTGACGTACGAGGAATATCTGGCCATGAAGCAGCGCGGCGAATTGCCCAGTCAGCGGCGGGAGAGGCAGAATAGTGACACCGGATTGCATCAACGGAAAATTTAAAGATCATAACCAATTGATAAGCATTCGCTTGTACGACGCTTGCGGACGCTCGAACGAGCGTCCCTACGGATTGAGTTTGGTTAGGATGTTCGACGATTGTGCGGTGGGTGGGCATTGACAAACGGGCCCCGGGACGGCCAGCCTCCTATGCCAAGCATAATAATTACATCCTAATGTAGGGACGTACCTTGGTGCGTCCGCCAGCGGAGGGTCGCCGTCTCGGGGCCCAGTTTCAAACGGCACATGGGCGGTTGGCGTATTCAACGGCAAGCCTCCTACGCCAAACATAATAATTACATCCTAATGTAGGGACGTACCTTGGTGCGTCCGCAAGCGGAGAGCAATCTATGAGGGTCACAGTCCGCATGAGAAATTCATTAATATGATGAGTACATATTGCTGTGAGGGCACCGGGACGGTGCACCTGCTATGCCCAACAATATAATTACACCCTAAATGTAGGGACGTACCTTGGTGCGTCCGCAAGCGAAGGGCAATCAATGAGAGGCCCAGTTGCAAACGGCACATGGGTGATTGACGTATTCCATCCTATCGCAATCGAACCGTATGCGGGTATTTTTACCCATCTATGGGCATAACAAATTGATGATCATTCGCTTGTACGACGGTTGCGGACGCTCGAACGAGCGTCCCTACGGGCTGGATGAGGTTGGGATTTTCAACAAATCATTGATAATCATTCGCTTGTGCGACGCTTGCGGACGCTCGAACGAGCGTCCCTACGGGCTGGTGAGGATAGCTTGCGGACTGGTGCGAGGCCGGCACAAGGCACGGCCACTACAACTGATGTGGATCTACGGGTTGAATGTGGTTGGGATGTTCGACGATTGCGCGGTGGTTTGCCGACGCACGTTGACGTATATTATGCGGGTGTATCGCTTTGATGATCGAAGTTGTTCGTTGGTTGAAACATCACACACAGGGTCAAATAAACCACCTTTTTAAACCTGACCAAATGAAAAATCCCATATTCACAGTCGATTTATCAGAATAAATGGCTATCTTTGCAGAAAGTGATAAGCTTAAAAAGGATGAGAAAAAGGCGCAGCCAGGTGTTGTGGCTGAAGCGAAGAAGAAGAGGAAAACAGACAGAATGGAAAGCAAAACCCTAGAAGCACTGCAGAGATGTCCGTTGTTTGCGGGCATGAGAGACGTGGAAATAGAAATTGCCTTGGCGGGCATGAACTATAAGGTGGTGGAATATGCGCCGCACGACATATACGCCTTGGCCGGTATGCCCTGCCGCAACGTCGACATCGTGATAAGCGGCGTGCTCGTATGTCGCATGTCTTCGCTGTCGGGCAAGCTGGTTGAGGTGAGCCGTCTGAGAGCCGGCAACCTGATAGCTCCGGCCTTTCTGTTCAGCAAAGACAAGAAGTTGCCCGTGAGCGTGGAGACGGAAGGCAAGGTGAGCGTGATGAGAATGGGCAACGACTCGTTCAGAGAACTGCTTCGTAACAACTGGCAGCTGACGGAGAACTTCATCAACGCGCTGTCTAACATCAACGTCTTCCTCACCAAGCGGCTGCGTGTGCTCAGTCTGCTCACCGTGCGTGAGAAGGTGGCTTGGCTGCTTAACGAACTGGCCAAGGAGCAGGGTGCCGACACCATCACGCTCACGCAGACGCGCCAACAGATAGCCGACATGTTCGGCATTCAGAAGTTCTCGCTGCTGCGCGTGCTGTCTGACTTTCAGAAGGAGGGGGCTATCAGCGTGGAGGGCCGGCAGATAAGAATCATCAACAGAAGCAAGATGAAATAAAGGGAGCAGCAAGCCGAGGGCTTACGCGCGCATCATCGTGCGAAGTTTTTGCGGGTCTCTTCCTTATCTTGCACGGCTTCATCCCCTCTGGCAAACCGCCCTCGTCGTTGCATACGGCGTAGCACACAACGAGGGCGTATATGTGGGAAGGGTTATGCGGCCTCTATCCGGCTCTTGATGCTGTCCACCCAAGCGTTGAGGCGCTTCTGTGTCTCGTCCTCACTCTCAGAGCAGTCGATGGCCAGGCCCACGAACTTGCCGTCGATGACCGACTCTGAGTCGTCGTAGGTATAACTGTCGGCGGCTACCTGACCGATGATGTCAGCCCCCTTATCCTTCACGGCATCATAGAGGGCGGCCATTCCTCCGCAGAAGGTGTCGCTATAGTCAGTGGCGTCTCCGCAGCCGAAGAGGGCGATGGTCTTGCCCTTGAGATCGGCCTGCTTCAGCATTTCTACGCCGTCGTACCAGTCGTCTTGCAACTCGCCGGCACCCCATGTAGACGTACCCAGCAGCAGATTGTCATACTCAGCCAGCGTGCCGGCATCCACGTCGGTGACATTCTTCACATCGCTCACGCCCAACTTTTGCGCTATTTCCTCAGCATACTGCTGGCAATTGCCGGTGGTTGAACCGTAAATAACTATTGTCTTCTTCATAACTCTTTGGCTTTTAATAAGATGTATTTATTCCGTTTATCGCTTACTCGCCCTGCCCTTCCATTCTGAGGAAGCCCGGGAAGATGAGGTTATTCTCTAATGAGATGTGCTCCTTGAGGTCGAGGAAGAACTGCTTGAGCTGCTCGTTCATGAGCTTGAAGGAGGCGCAGCCATCCTCAGGCGTCACAAAATGGTGGGTGAGCTCGCTGATGTGCTGCCACATCTCGCCTGTCTGATCATGCTCCAACATCATTTGCCGGATGGGATGAGCGATGGTGCCGCAATGGAACGGGGCCACGGGGCGGGCCTCCTCATAGGCCTGATAAATCTCATAGAGCTGGGGGAAAAGCACATTCTCTTCTTTGGCAAAGTGGCTGTCAAGCTCATCAAACGACTCGGCCACGGCCTTTCTCACTTCCAGCAGCTCAGGATGGCGGGCGCCATGCACCGTGGCTACCTTGTCTACGAGCTGCATCAGCTCCTCATGATGAAGATGGAAGTTGCGGTGATGCACCTTCAACACATAGTCTACGAGCAGATCGAGCGGCCAGTGAGCAAAGTCGGGAGCGCTGCCCTTCACCTCGCTGCCATCCAACTGAGCCAGCACGTCGTCGGCATTGAGGCCCACCTTTTGGCTCGCCACCTTTAATGTATCCGATCCGTGGCAGCAATAATCAATCCCTAATCGTTCGAAAACCTGCGCGCGGTTAAAGTCTTGGGCTACCATAGAGCCAACTGTCATGTCTTGCGTCAGTTTGTTATTCATCGTCATGTCTTTTAAATGATTCATTATTTGTCTTGTCAAGCCCTTCTATTCGGCTTCACTCATTAAGCAACAAAAATAATACCACCCTCGTTTTGGGCTTGATGCAGGCAAGAAACGATAACAAATGTTATCTGACGACTGCCAGGGTGCCCACAAAAGTAACCGACAATGGCGGAGAAAGGGGTGGGTTACGACGTGGCGCACGCAGCCTATTATCTTGTTCAGCCTATGCTGTGACCGCGCCTTGTGCAGGTCTCGCAGCAGTCATCCCACCAGCCTGTAGACATCAGTTGTAGTGGCCGCGCCCCCAGTCATCCCACCAGCCTGTAGACATCAGTTGTAGTGGCCGCGCCTTGTGCCGGCCTCGCAATCGAAGGACAAACGAAAATTATCAATATATTATGTTTATAAACGTGCACCACGAACGCATACGGTTGGGTGGTTCGTTGGTGCGGACGCTCGAACGAACGTCCCTACGGATTGGATGATAGTAGGATGTGGGGTTGGTGCGAAGGTTGGTGCGAGGCCGGCACAAGGCGCGGCCACTACAACTGATGTGGATCTACAGGTTGAGTGTGGTTAGGGTGGACGACGATTGTGCGGTGGGTGCACGTTGCTGTGTGTGCCACGGGGCGGTGCACCTGCTACGCCCAACAAAATAATTACATCCTAAATGTAGGGACGTACCTTGGTGCGTCCGCAAGCGGAGAGCAATCAATGAGGATCACAGCCCGCATGAGAAATTCATTAATATGGTGGGTGCACGTTGCTGTGTGTGCCACGGGGCGGTGCCCCCTCCTACGCCAAGCATAATAATTACATCCTAAATGTAGGGACGTACCTTGGTGCGTCCGCAAGCGGAGAGCAATCAATGAGGGGTCCAGTCCGCATGAGAAATTCATTAATATGATGAGTGCACATTGCTGTGAGGGCACCAAGACGGCGCACATCCTACGCCCAACAGTATAATTACATCCTAAATGTAGGGACGTACCTTGGTGCGTCCGCAATAGGAGGGGCGCCGTCTCGGGGCCGTTCACCAACGTGTCAAAGCCTCATCTACTTCTGGGGTGCCTACTTGCCATGCATCTGGCTATGCGCATCAAAGATGCTAGTCAACCCCTTCGGGGCTGATAGATAGGCGTCACTATAGATAGCGGTTGTTGCTGTGGCGCTGTTGTGTAAGATTGCTGACGGCCAGGAGGGCTGCACCCTAGAGGGGGATGGACGTTGGTGGGTAATTGCTAAACGAGGATATGGACAACGAAAAGGAGGCCCTGTTATGGCGAAGAACTATGCGATTACTGTAATCAGACGGAGCCTCGGAGGCTCACTCATCCATAGCCCCAGGTCAGGACGCGAAGCGGACGCAACCTGGGGATAGCAGCTAACAAAGATAATCAGCCTCGAAGAGGTTGACCAGCATCTCGGATGCGCATTCCCAGCGTGGCCTACCCAGCCGCACCGCACCACGCATCCATTGTAGTGGCCGCGCCTTGTGCCGGCCAACAAGGAGCGTGCATTCAACAACCTGAAGATGTATTCCTACAAGTTCTGGTGCACAAGGATGTTGGCCGGCACAAGGCTCGGCCACTACAACTGCTGGTTGAAATGAGCACTCAACAACCTGCAAACGTATACTTACAAACACTGATGTACAAGGATGTTGGCCGGCACAAGGCGCGGCCACTACAACTGATGTGGATCTACGGGTTGAGTGTGGTTAGGGTGTCCGACGATTGTGCGGTGGGTGGACATTGCTGTGTGGGCACCGGGACGGCGCCCCTCCTATGCCCAACAATATAATTACACCCTAAATGTAGGGACCTACCTTGGTGCGTCCGCAATAGGAGGGGCAATCAATGAGGGTCACAGTCCGCATGAGAAATTCATTAATATGATGAGTGCACATTGCTGTGAGGGCACCGAGACGGCACCCCTCCTATGCCCAACAATATAATTACATCCTTATTGCCGTCCGGTAAAACTTTTGCAAGCAACAAAAATTAGGTAGGCAAGACGCGTAAAGCGCCTTAGCAAGAAAGGGTTTAAAACAAAAAAAGATAGATTATTTTGTCGATCAAGAAATAATTAGTAACTTTGCATCGGGTTATACAGCATTGCTGTTGCACCTGGTGCATGGGCGCTTTTGGCTTCCCACTGCATCATATTTTTGTGGGAAAAAAGAAGCGTTACGCTTATCTCGTGATACTGGGAACCTGAGAAATTCTATAGGATCATACAAGAGATTAGTAGTGGCGGTTCACGCTATAGCGTGAATCTGTCGCCGTGCATCTGTATGATTCGGGTTTTCTCAGGACCTCCAGTAGAAGATGCAAAGCGCACAGTTTCACGCTTTAACATTCAACAAACATTCACCTTTCGGAGCTGGAGGTGTAAAAAGAAGTGGTATGTCACACCCTAAAGGTTTTCTGCTAAGGCTCATACTGGCCCTGACACTAAATGCATCAGTAGCCGCCCATTCCCAACAACGGGTGATTATCAACGGTTTATACATCGACAAGATTGACAACAAACAAGTATCAGTTGCAAAATTTTACATGCGCAACCGTCTCATTGTGCCCAATTATATAAAGGAAGCGGGGCAAGTGACACAGATAGGCGCAGAAGCAGCAAAACTACTTTATTGGGTAAGGGAGGTAGATTTGCCTGAAGGAATTCGATATATAGGCAATGAGGCATTTGCCTATTGTGTCAGCCTGACAACATTTATAGTAAGGGCAGAGACTCCTCCGGAACTTGGAAAAGACGTATTCAGCCATACAGACATAAGCAAATGCACCCTTGTAGTGCCTGCCGGTTGTTCAACCAAATACAAAGACTATGACATTTGGAACCAATTTGGAACAATCAGGGAAATAGGACAAGAATAAGATACATAAAGAGTTAAAACCGATTATTAGACCTAAACCCAGTTTTTTAGATTCATACAAGCAAAGAAGATGACTCATTTTAAACAATATAAAACAAAAGAGATACCATTCATCCACGACGGCATGACACTGCCCGAACGATGCCTTAAGAGATTGGCTGACATCATGATTGCAGCAATATGCCTCATTCTTTTCTCTCCACTTTTTATTATTTGTGCCGTTCTTATCTGGAAAGAGGATGGCGGGCCAGCCATTTTCAGGCAAGAAAGAATTGGATTATATGGAAAGCCTTTCACCATCTATAAGTTCAGAAGCATGAAAAAAGATGCAGAAAAAGACGGGCCAAAACTTTTTGCGCATGAAAAAGACAAGCGGATGACTAAAATAGGCAGAATCTTACGCGACCATCATCTGGACGAGCTGCCTCAATTATATAACGTATTAAAAGGCGACATGTCGTTTGTAGGGCCCAGACCAGAACGAAAATACTTCATAGATAAGATTATGGAGCACGATTTAAGATATGAATTCTTATACCAAGTCCGGCCTGGTGTGACATCATATGCTACACTTTATAACGGATACACGGACACAATGGAAAAGATGCTGAAGCGATTGAACCTTGACCTATATTACTTAGAGCACCGATCTATAGGCATGGATGCCAACATACTGATGAAGACTTTCATCAACATAGCGGGAGGAAAAATATTTTGAAAGTACATAGAATATGGCACACAAAGCTAATGTTCTGGCATATAACAAGACAAAGGCAGAATGCAAAGCAACCGTAGGGTGAAAAAAAGCATTACTGGGGGCAGCGGAACGCACATTTGCCCGGCCGCTTTCGTTTTTCAAAGAAAAAGTAGTACCTTTGCAACAATTTAAAGAAATATAAGTTATATAAATAGGACAATATTCTATATAAGAACAAGCATGAAGAAATATATCCTCTTTTTATTCCTGATGCTCATCGCTACAGGAGGCTTCGCACAGTCAACGATGTCTGACACGCAGGTGCTGCAAATGATTATGAAGGAGCACAATAGTGGCTCTTCACAGGCGCAGATAGTTACCAAGCTCATGCAGAGCGGCGTAGACATATCGCAGATAAGGCGTGTGAGGAGCATGTACGAGCGCATGCAGAGCGGCTCAGGAATGGGCACCACATCCACCAAGAGCGCCACCGACAACCGGACGCGCTCACGTGCTGCCTCAACGAAGAACATGACGGCCAAGCAGAGAGAGGATGCCACCATACAAGACTATGACGACGAGCAACGCGAAGCCAGCAAATACAGCAACTACAGGCTGCAACGCCAGCGCACAGCAGGCGATGAGAACACCTATAATGAGGATGATGAGCAGTTTGTGCTCATGAAAGACGAGATGGACGATTGGCTGCCGGGCGACACGGCGGCCATGTACCGGCAGCTGGTGAAGCAGATGAAGAAGGAGAAGGCCACCAAGAAGGTTTTCGGAAGAGACATCTTCAACAACAAAGACCTCTCGTTCGAGCCCAACCTGAACATCGCCACACCCGCCAACTATCATCTCGGACCGGGCGATGCCGTGTATATCGACATCTACGGAGCGTCACAAAAATCTGTTGAATCTACCGTGACGCCCGACGGATATATCAACATAGAAGGTTACGGCCCCATCTACGTGAGCGGCATGACCGTGGCTCAGGCCAACGCCCGTGTGAGAGCCAAGCTGGGCAAGCGCTACAGCAGCTCTAAGATACGCCTCTCCGTGGGCGAGACGCGTTCCATCGTGGTGAATGTGATGGGCGAGGTGAAAGCTCCGGGCACCTATACGCTCTCTGCCTTCTCTACAGTGTTCAACGCCCTCTACCTGGCAGGAGGCATCGGAAACCTGGGTACGCTCAGAAACATCAAGGTGTATCGCAGCAACAGACTGGTGAGCACGATAGACGTTTACGACTTCATTCTGAACGGAAAGGCCAAGGGCAACATACGGCTTGCTGACAACGACGTGATAGTAGTGGGCCCATACGACTGCCTGGTGAACATCACGGGCAAGGTGAAGCGTCCTATGTATTATGAGATGAAGCGCGGCGAGAGCATCTCCACCCTGCTACGCTATGCCGGAGGCTTCACGGGCGACGCCTATACCAAGTCGGTTCGCGTGCGCAGAAAGACGGGAAGAGAATACTCTATATATAATGTGAACGAGTTCGACATGAGCAGCTTCCGCCTGAGCGACGACGACTCGGTGTCGGTAGACTCCGTATTGTCACGCTATGAGAACATGGCCCAGGTGAAAGGTGCCGTGTTCCGTCCCGGCATGTATCAGGTGGGAGCCGAGATAAACAGCGTGCGCACCCTGATAGAAGCCGCAGAGGGCCTCACCGAGCAGGCCTTCACGGCCCGGGCCGTTATGCACCGCATGAAGTCTGACCGCACGCTCAAGGTGATACCCGTAGACATTGAGGGCATCATGAAAGGCACATCGCCCGACATACCCCTGCAAAACGAAGACGTGCTGTTCATACCTACCAAGCAAGACGTGCAGGAAGAGCAAACCATAACCATACATGGCGAGGTGCAATATCCCGGAGTATATAAGTATGCCGACAACGAAACGCTGGAAGACTTTGTGCTTCAGGCGGGCGGACTGAAGAACGCCGCCTCTACCGTTAAGGTGGATGTGGCCCGCAGAATCACCAATCCCAAGGCCCTGACCAACGATTCTATCGTAGCCCGCACCTACTCCTTCTCTCTGAGAGACGGATTCGTGATAGACGGCAAGCCCGGCTTCACCCTCCAGCCATACGATGAGGTGTATGTAAGGAAGAGCCCCGGAACAACCAAGCAGCAAAACGTGACCGTGGAAGGCGAGGTGATGTTTGCCGGAACCTACGCCCTGCCCAAGAGCAACTCACGCCTGAGCGACATCATCAAGGCGTGCGGAGGACTCAACAACCTGGCTTACGCGCAGGGAGCAAGGCTCGAGCGAACCATCAACACGGCCGAGCGCGCCCGCATGGAGGCCGTGCTGAACAAACAAAAGGAAGACGAGCAGAAGAACCTGGTGGAGATGGCGGCACGCAGCTCCAACGCCAGCACCGTGGCACAAGCCATGCAGCAGAGCCAAGGCACGCAGATGCAGAAATTCAACATAGGCAACACCTACTACGTGGGCATAGAGCTAGACAAGGCACTCGCCCACCCGGGCAGCGATGCCGACATCATATTGCGTGAGGGCGACCGCATACTCATTCCTCAATACAGCGGTACGGTGAAGATAAACGGCGAGGTGATGTATCCCAACACCGTGGGCTACGTGCCCGGCAAGAACGTGTCTTACTACATCGACCAGGCCGGAGGCTTCAGCTCCAACGCCAAGAAGAAGAACTCTTACATCATATATATGAACGGCATGGTGGCCAAGGTGGGACACAACGCCAAGCCCCGCCCCGGCTGCGAGATTGTTGTTCCCTCAAAGGTGCGCAACACTATGAGCATCGCAGAGACTATGAGCATCGGAACAAGCGTGGCTTCTATAGCCACGATGATTGCTACATTGGCTAACATCATTAAATAATTTTATTAGAAGCTTAATATGACAAAAAGGGCAAAAGAATACTGGAACAAGAAAGAAGAGCTTGTTTTCGTCAGGCTCAGAAAAAGGGCAGGTGTTATTAAACACTTGCTATCCCTGATATATCCTGTTCTTTTGCTCTTGTTGTCTTACACCCCATCACAAGCAGCTAATCTGTTTGCCAATAGCAAGACAGACTATACAATTGTCATAGACAAGAATGCTTCAACATCAGAAAAGACGGCAGCGAAAGAACTCTCTGATTATCTTCATGAAATTAGTGGGGCAAATTTCCAAGTAACAAACGATGTCTCACAAGGGAACAAAAAGATTTTCATTGGATATAATGAGCAGGTTGGAAGATTGTTGGGCATTAAGAAGCCACTCATATCAGACGAGAGCTATACTTATCTCACCCATAATGGCAACCTGTTTATATATGGTGGAGCAAAAAGAGGCACGATGTACGGTGTGTATGCCTTCTTAGAAAAAGAGTTGGGAGTGAGATGGTATACTGAAAAATGCACGATAGTGCCCAAACTGAAGTCATATACCCTACCTGCATTGAAGTATGTAGGGAAACCTTCTTTCGGCTTTCGCGAAATACTGTATTATGGCTTAAACAAGTCATGGAGTGCACATAACGGAATCAATGCCGTTCAGTCTCCACAAACAAACAGTGAATATGGTGACTTCAAGGCTATTTGGTGCGTCCACAACTCTTTCCAACTCGTTTCGCCTGAGAAGTGGTTTAATACTCATCCAGAATATTTCTCGCTTCATAACGGAAAGCGCATTAAGAACGGGCAACTATGTTTGTCAAACCCGGAGGTACTTGCTTTAGCAACGAAAAGCATAAAGGAAACTATCAATAAATATCCCACGTTTACGTACTATTCAGTGTCGCAAGAAGATAACAACCTGCCTTGTGAGTGCAAGAAATGCAAAGCTATTGAGAAAAAGTATGGCGGCCACAGCGGACTTATTATATGGTTTGTCAATCAGATAGCTGAGGCCATCAAGAAAGACCATCCGGACAAGTACATCCTGACATTGGCCTACGATTACAGCCGGCCTGCACCAACTGGCTTAAAGCCTGCTGATAACGTGGTTATACGCATCTGTTGCAACGACTGTTGCTTTCTGCATCCCCTAACGGAATGCGAGCGTTCTAAACCTTTCTTGCGAGATTTGGCAGATTGGAAAGCGCTGGGCAGTAATTTATTGATAAATGACTATGTATCTACATTTAGCGTATTTCTGGAGCCTCAGCCTAATATTAAGGCATTAGAATCCAACTATCAAACGTTTGCATCTTATCATCCTATAGGTGTATCGGCAATGGGGCAATACCAATCGTATGGGGGAGACTTCGCCGAAATGAAGAAATGGATATTAGCCAAACTCATGTGGAATCCCCAACAGTCAGTAGACAGTCTGGCAAGAGACTTCATATATGGATATTATGGCAAAGCTGCAAAGGACATATACGCATACTACAGCCTGTACAAGACCCTTACAAGGGGTAATATCCATGCAGGAACAGAGTTGAGCCATTACTTCAATATCTACACAGAGCAGTTCACCCAACAAGGTACAAGCCTTCTTGAACATGCTCTAAAATCAGTGGGCAACAATCAAACCTACATAGACAGAGTGAATTATGTACGAATGCCTTTTCTATATATGAAAGCATTCAGATATAAAGAGTCGTCATTAAAAGACGGCACATACAGTGAGATAGTCAAGCTGGTAAAACAATATAAGCCCTACATAGGCGAGGGATTCACCCCTGAAAGATTCCCAGCTGAAAGACCATTTGAATGAACGAATGATGAACGAGCCAAGAGTCAGCGTAATAACAGTAGCCTTCAATGCCGTTTATGACATAAGGACCACTCTGGAAAGTTTTTTCTCACAAACGTGGGAGAACAAGGAACTTATTGTTATTGATGGAGGCAGCACGGACGGAACAGTTGATGTCATTAAGGAATATGCAGATCGCATTGGCTTCTGGTGCTCCGAACCAGACCGTGGTATTTATGACGCCATGAACAAAGGAATAGCTAAAGCTTCCGGAGATTGGATTAATTTCCTTAATTGCGGCGACTATTATGTTTCACCCACATCTATAGAAGATGTCATGAAAAGCAAGGCTGCAGAAGGCGCTGATGTGATTTACGGCAATAGCGTTGAGGTGGACAACGTAAAAAACAAAGACATGGTGGCAGGCGATGATCCAAAGATGATAGCCTGTTTTCCTATTTACAGGCATGGCTCTTCATTCGTCAAGGCAACAGTGCAAAAGAGTCATCTGTTTGACTTGAGCAAAAGTAGCAAACTGCATTACAGCCTTGACGAAGAAATGATTTTCAGATTGTTCAAAGGAGGTGCTATATTCAAAAAAGCAGACGTTTTTATCGAAGCTTATAAGAAAGAAGGAACATCCAACCATCCTTATAAAAATCTTTGGTATAACTATCTTATCACCTCTGAAGAAAAGTTTCATTTGGCCAAATTCGCTTTGCTTCTGAAACTTTGGCTGATAGAATTTATCAAGGGCTCAACAGCCTATACAATCTTGAAAGCATTCTTTATGGGCTATTGTGTTAACGACGTTCTTCCTCACATTCCATTCTGGTCTTGGCGTAAATGCTATCTTAGATTGCTGGGAATGGGCATCGGTAAAGGTAGCTTTGTCATGAAGCGTACCTATATGTTCAATCCCAACAGGATAAAGATAGGCCAGTATAGCCATATCAACAGGGCTTGTTTTCTTGACGGAAGAGGCGGTATTATGATAGGAAATAGCGTATCCGTGTCACATAACGTGAGCATTGTGACAGGCAGCCACGACATTCATTCGCCCCAGTTTTTAGGCATTTTCAAACCCATCACCATAGATGATTACGCATTTATAGGCATAGGAGCCACCATATTGCAGAATGTTCACATAGGCAAAGGTGCGGTGGTTTGCGCCGGAGCTGTGGTTAATAAAGATGTTGAGCCCTATGAAATAGTAGGTGGAGTACCGGCCCGACATATAGGTATAAGGGCAAGAGGCTTACAATACAGATGCTCTGGCTATCAGCCTTTTGCATAAAGAGGCATAGACAATACGGAAATTCAGTAAAAGCAACATGGCATCATTAAAGAAAAACATAGCACTAAGCTACATCAACACGATAACGGGAATCATCTTCCCGCTTATCACATTTCCTTATGCCACACGTGTGCTTATGCCACAAGGCATCGGTACCATCGACTTTCTGAATTCCATTGTCAATTACATAGTGCTCCTCACTAGCCTGGGGATACCTTTCTATGCCGTAAGAGAGATTGCCAAATGTCGTGATGACATCTATGTTCGCAACAAGAAGACCATAGAAATCACCATTCTCAACTTACTGCTATGCGTCATAGGCTACTTTGTGGTGTTTATACTAGGATTATTTGTACCACAAATCAAGCAACATGCTGATATATTCTATATTCTTAGCCTCTCTATAATCTTCACTGCTATTGGAGTGCAGTGGTTCTACCAGGCAATAGAAGATTTTGAATACATTACCATTCGTGGTATTGTTATCCGTGTGCTGTGTGCTTCAGGACTATTCATCTTCGTAAAGACAAAAGAGGACTTGATACCTTACGCTTTTGTACTGGTAGGTTCAACTGTAGGAAACAACCTCCTGAACTTTATACATCTCAGGAAATTCATTCCTGTAACAAGACAACTCGTCAGCCATCTTCACATCATGCGCCACCTGAAGCCATCGCTGAAGATATTCGTCATGTTTGCCTTTGTCAGTATATACGTTTATCTCAATTCCATCATTCTAGGATTTCTAGACTCCGAACAGGCCGTGGGTTATTACTCGGCAGGAGTCCGAATACCTCATATAGTGAATACTGTCGTCACATCTATAGGAGCCGTCATGCTACCAAGATGTTCCAACCTGATTGAGACAGGCAAGATGGCAGAGTTTAAGAAACTCATTACAAAATCATATCACTTCATTTTTGGTATTTCTCTGCCACTTACCATTGGCTTAATCATGCTTGCCAAGCCCATCACGCTCATCTTGTGTGGAACACATTTTGAGGCATCCGTTGCGGTGGTGAGAATAACTGCCGCTACGATATTATGCGTTTCGCTCTCAGACGTCATAGGTATGCAGATACTCTTCCCTATGAACAAGGAGAACATTGTCATAGCCAGCACATGCGCAGCAGCCATTAGCAGCGTGTTTTTTAACTTTGCCCTGATACCCTTTATATCAGCAAAAGGAGCCGCCGTGGCCACACTGGCAGCTGAATTCTCTATCATATTTGTAGAAACGCACTGGGGAAAAAGATATATTCCATTCAAATTCTTTAGTAAAACGACTTTAAACTACATAGCTGCCTCTATACTTATGAGTGCGTCCATAGTTCCGATTTTAGCTATCCATAATTTATGGATACAGCTTATCGCAGGATTTGCAGTCGGAGCAACAGTGTATATGGGATTTCTTTATTACCATAAAGACGAGCTGGTTATGATGTGCTTAGAATTTATCAACAAGAAAAAACAGTAAGATTATGATACCTAAGAAGATACATTTCGTTTGGTTGGGCAAAGGAAAATACACTCCATCTGTTAGACGTTGCATTGACAGTTGGAAACGATGTATGCCTGATTTCGAGATAAAATGTTGGAACGAAGATAACTTCGACCTTGATTCCGTGACATGGGTAAAGGAGGCCATATCCAAAAAGAAATGGTCTTTAGCCTCTGACTATATCCGGCACTATGCAATATACACTGAAGGTGGAATATACATGGATACGGATGTGCTTACATTCAAGTCGTTCACTCCATTTCTGAAATATGACTTCTTCACAGCTGTTGAGCATCATCCAAAGATTTATACGGCAGAGAACCAAAATAAAATAAAAAGTGACGGAATGCCGGAAAGGCCGGATGAACCCGTGAAAGGATTTGCCTTGCTTGCGGCTTGCTTTGGTGCCAGTAAAGGAAACCCTTATATCAAAGAATGCATGGACTTTTTTGGTGAAAGACACTACATCAGAGAAGATGGCAGCTTGTTTGAGGATATCATCAACCCAGACATTATGGCTATGCTGCTCACCAAGCGCGGATTTCGTTATAGAGACGAGAATCAAATGCTAGATAACAATTTTGCGGTGTTTAACTCTAGTGTGTTCGCTTCTGAAGACACCCGAAACAAAGACTCTTTTGCCGTGCACTGGTGCGACAACAGTTGGACAACCGACCGACTGAACTGGAAAGGCAAACTTGCAGCATATGCAAGGACGCACTTCTTCTACCTATTTAGGCACTAGAAGACATCCTTCTGGCATAGTGAGAAGGTGGCTGGGTGGCACTGAAAGAGATCATAGTAAAAAGCTAAGTTGAGATAAATAGAACTATAAGAATATAAAATAGAATTAAGATGTCAGAATCTATAAAATCACAGGAAGGAAACATAGAAGACAACATAACTCAAGCTCCTGACCAAGAGAACGAGTCTGCGACTGCCACAGAGACTGTTGATGTAATAGAAGATGTTTCAACTTCCGATCAACAAGCAGAAGACAAAAACCACGAGATAGACATCGTGGCCATTGTAAAGAAAGTCTTAAAGGACAAATGGTCGCTGCTTGTCTTCTTCATCATCTTTGCCGTGCTTGGAGTAACCGTCGCCTTGATGACGCCAAGGACCTATTCGACAGACGTGGTGGTAGCACCGGAGTTGAGTAGTGGCAGTATGCCCGAAGGACTGAGTGACATCGCATCTATGGTTGGCGTAGATTTGAATAATGGCAACAAGAGCTCTGTTGACGCTATATATCCGCAAATCTACCCGGACGTGATATCATCGAATGACTTTATCGTACAACTTTTCAACATCCCTGTCACTACAGAAGGAGCCAAGAACAGCAAGACATATTTCGATCATATCACAAAAGATGCCAAGAAGGGCTTTTGGGATTATCCCAAAACATGGATGGGCAATATCGTCAAGAAAATTACGGGCAAGAAAGACACGACAAATCTTGCTGATGTCTCAACGGTTATAGACCCTGTACATCTCAATAAAGTACAATCTGACATTCGTGATGCCATACGCAGTCAGGTTACCTGTGTTGTTGACAAGAAGACAAACGTCATCACTATCACTGCAAAAGACTTTGATAGGTTCGTTTCAGCCGAGGTGGCAGACACCGTACAGAAAAGATTAAGAAATTATATTATAGAATACAGAACAAAGAAGTTTAAGCAGGATGTAGCATACGCGCAAAGCCTGGTAGACACGGCTGAAGCTAAATACGTGAAAACACGAAACGCCTACACAGCCTTCGCCGAAGCCAACACCGATGTTACGCAAGAGTCGTTTGTCACGAAGCGTGACGAAATGGAAAACAATATGCAAATGCGATACACCAACTATACGCAAGCCCTGCAACAACTTCAAGTGGCCCAGGCCAAGCTGAGAGAGCACACACCCGTCTTCACCGTTATACAAGAGGCTAGTGTTCCCTTCAAGCCCTCAGGCACGCCAAGGTCGTTAATTGTGCTGGGCTATGTGCTGGCCGGCTTGTTTTTCGATGCTATATGGGTGCTTCTGCTCAAGCAGAAGTTCATGCGCCTATTTCGCAAAAAGGCATAGTTCTTAACCCAAATCAGTAAGGCAAATGTACGCAGTACCATATTTGTTGCTCATCATTATTTTTGGCGGCCTGGCTTTCTACGGTCAAACCCAGGACAAGTCTGCCAAAAAGTTAATGGCATTAGGAGCAATGGCCCTGTTGTTTCTGTTCTTCGGGTTCAGAGGCTTTATATGCGATGACTGGCAAATCTATTATCCTGGCTTTCAAGAAGTAGAGGCCGACGACATCACCTTTGCCGTGTATGGTATCGGCAAGGGACTGGATTGGCACATGGAACCGGGTTTCACACTGCTCATGTACCTATGCAAATGCATCTTTAATGATTACTTCTTCTTTCAAGCTGTCTGTTCCCTAATTAATGTGGCCCTGCTTTACAACTTTCTCCGTAACAGAATAGACGACATACCCTTTGGCATTGTACTATTTATATGTTTTGGAGGCTACGGCATGATGACAAACATGATGCGCAACTCCATAGCCATTCTCATCTTCGCCAATGCTATTACATATATTGAACAGCGCAAGCCACTACCCTACTTTGCCCTGATTTTAGTTGCATTTACGTTTCACACAACAGCTTTAATATATTTCCCCCTCTACTTCTTTGCCCATTTCAAGCTCAACAAATGGATCTATTTAGGCATCTTCATTGCTCTAAACGTAATTTTCCTTGCCCATATATCCATTATAGGCAACATTATCTCCATGGTAATAGGTGATGGTGACAGCCGTGTGAGTGGCATGACCGATGCCTACACATCAGGCGATTTGGCTGAGGCCAAAGGCATATCCATTGGTTATCTGGAGCGCGTGCTTACAGGATCGCTTATCTTTTGCTATTACGATAAGCTCATCGCCATGCGCAAAGAAAACAAAATATTCATCAATCTCTTTGTCATGTACCTCTTAGCCACTTTTATTCTGGCTGATTTCCAGGTATTGAGCGAGCGCATGGGCAATCTCTTCATTGTGTCATACTGGATACTATGGTCCGATCTCACACACGCATTCTCTATAAGCAACAACCGCCGGTTGTTTATAGCCTTCATAACCTTATACTGCATGATGAAGATGGTGGGTCTGACTAATCTCGTTACTTCAGAATACGATAATGTGCTTTTCGGAGCCAAAAGTTATGAACAGAGGCTATATATCCATAATCGCACCGGCGATAAATAAATAATATGTATAACGCTTAAACACACTGACAATATGAAAAAACATGCTTTTCTTATCTTAGCTCATAAAAGCCCCAACCTTATCCGGCGCATCATGAAAGTGCTGGAAAGCGACAACCATTATTTCTTTCTGCATGTTGACAAAAAAACACCCAATATAGAAGACTTTAAGAAGGCTGTAAGTGACATAAAAAACACAACAGTACTAGAAAAACGTATAAGTGTTTTTCATGCTGGTATTTCTACCACAGAGGCTGAGCTCGCATTGTTTGAGGCTGTCAGAAAGAGTAGAATCGATTTCGATTATCTACACCTTATCAGCGGGCAGGACTACCCACTGCGGTCAAACGAGCAGTTTGATGAATTCTTTGAGCACAATACCACTAGCTATGTCTACATAGACGACAAGACCTTGCGTAACAGTATGGCCAAAAATTATGACAGATCGGCCAACGAATACCATTTTAACCATACCAACAAGAAGTATGTTCAAATCTATGAGAAGCTCCATCTGGGAAGACTGCTCAGGCTGTTTTATCGAAGAAAGCCTATTGATGGTTATGTAGGTGGATGGCAGTGGTTTTCTTGGAACAAGAAGGTTTTCAACTTCATTATGGACTATTTGCAATCGCATCCCGATTATTTGCAAAGATTTGACCACACAGCTTCCCCAGATGAGCATATATTCGTAACCCTAATCAACAATCATCTGGACGAGCTGGATGTAGCACCTGAAGACCCGTTAAGATATATCAGCTGGCATCCACACCGTCCTATCAACGACAGCTATAGGCCCTTTATTCTCGAAGAGGTAGATTATCCCTTCATCATAGATAGTCGTGCTTTCTTCTGTCGCAAGATAGACGAGAGGCTTTCAGCTAGCCTTTTAGACAAGATAGACGCTCAACGGGGGGAACCGTATGACATTAACAAACACACAAAATTTGTCTGACTGCACTCGCAAGTATATTCGTTTTTAAACCAAAGAGCATGAACATCACCATTATAACAATTGTGCTGCCCTACCCTCTCAACTCAGGTGGAGCACAAGCGCAATACAACATCATAGACCTACTGCGTAAGAAGCATCGCATAACCATGATTTTTCCCGAAAATGGTTATAATTCCTTGCATGCCATGAAGCAGCTCCAACAACTTTGGCCGGAAGTAACATTCAAGCCATACCGCTTCACTGAGCAATTAAAAAGTTTCAAATTTTTACGTTCTAAAGTGGAGAGAGCCGCTAAACTTAAGCTCATGCCACATTCAAACGCATTCCAAATAGAACGAATTTTGAAGCCTTACGGCTACGACTTGTCTACACGCTTTATCTCTTTCTTACACAGGACAATAGCTGAAAGTCATCCTGATGTCATACAAGTTGAATTCTATCCCATGCTGGATATAGTCTACTCGCTGCCGAAGGACATACCCAATGTGTTCGTGCATCATGAAATCAGATTTGTCAGAAATAAACGAATGCTGGGCAACCTGAAAGTAAACAACAGAGATATTGCCGAATTCAACAAGCTAAAAGAATGCGAGATAAAGGCCCTTAACCGTTTTGACCATGTCATAACTCTCACGTCCATAGATCGTAATATTCTCATTCAGGAAGGTGTTACCACTCCTGTCACTGTCTCACCTGCTGCTATCAGTAGCGACGTAGAGCCCTATGAAGAATGGAACGATAAGCTTACGTTTGTGGGAGGGCGAGGCCATATTCCTAATGAGGAGGGTATGCAATGGTTCTTATCGCAAGTTGCCCCACTCATCAACTGGAAAACAGATTTTCCTAAGGTGATGTTCCATATAATAGGTAACGGATGGTCAGAGGCAAACTTAGACAACCTCTCGTCACTTCCAGTGCATTGCCATGGCTTTGTTGAAAGATTAGCGCCAGCTGTAAAGGGCAGCATCATGATTGTGCCTATACTCACCGGAAGCGGCATGCGAATGAAAATTCTTGAAGGTGCGGCACTCGGCCTGCCTGTCATTACCACTTCCGTTGGAGTAGAGGGACTCGACTTTCCTGACAAAGAGGCTTGCTTAATAGCCAACTCTCCAAAAGAGTTTGCACAAGCATTGGTGAACCTCATGCGAGACAGAGTTCTAAGAAAGCAATTAGCAACCCAAGCACAGCATATCTTTGAACAGAAATACTCCAAGAAAGCTCTGGCCGAAAAAAGAAACAATGTTTACAAAGAAATAACATCAAAATGATTAGTGTCTGCATAGCCACATATAATGGCGAAAAATATATACAAGAACAACTCAACTCCATACTTCCCCAACTGCAAGAACATGACGAAATCATTATCTCAGACGATGGGTCTACTGATGGCACAATCGAACAGATAAGACAAATCGGCTCTCCCCTCATCCATATATACAAAAATACGGGTGAACATGGATATACCCGCAACTTTGAAAATGCACTTAGCCTTGCCAAAGGTGAATATATCTTTCTGTGCGACCAAGACGATTTATGGCAGCCAGACAAGGTGAATGTGTGCCTGAAAGCACTAGAGCAATATGACTATGTAGTACATGATGCCATGCCTGTTGACGCTGATGGCAACAAACTGGCTGACTCTTTTTGCGCGCTTAGAAAATCACGGTTTGGATTCTGGCCTAATCTTATAAGATTTTCTTACATAGGCTGCTGCATGGCTTTTAGAAGGAAGTTGCTCAACAAAGCACTGCCTTTTCCCCCAAACCAACAGCTATGCACGCATGACAACTGGCTCTACATGGTTGGTACAGCCTTTTTTAAAGCTCGGTTCATCAATCGTCAACTCATCTTGTACAGGCGCTACGGCTCTAACGCATCATCCGGATGGAGCAACAAGCACACGTCTGTCTGGTTTAAGATACATTATAGGCTGTATATAGTGAAGTGGTTGATGATAAGATGGCTGAAATAATGCACTGAATCAACTCAGAACACGATGCTATAATTAAAGTGCTGGCATATACAGATAACCTCTTCTACATTAAAAACTATTAAACCTATGATGCAATATTTCACTAAGCACCTCGTTTAAATAGATGGAATGGAGAAAAAGAGAAGCACATATACCGACAAACTGGTTTCTGTCATCATGCCCATGCACAACTCTTCCAAGTTTCTTGGCAAAGCGATAGAGTCTGTCATACATCAGAAATACCGTGACTGGGAACTTCTGATAGTGGATGACAACTCCACCGACGACTCCGTGAGCATCGCCCAACAGTATGCCGCCAAGGACTCCAGAATACAGGTGCTGCGCAACGACCGGCCCATAGGCATGCCCTCTGCGCCCAGAAACTACGGGGTGAAGCACGCAAGGGGCCGCTACATAGCCTTTCTTGACAGCGACGACATGTGGCTTCCCTACAAGCTGAGCCAGCAGATTCCCCTTTTCAGAGACCCACGCGTGGCCATCGTCTACTCTAATTACGAGAAGATGGACGAGAGGGGCATACGCAACAGCCGTATTATCTACGCTCCCAGAATGCAGGACTACCGCGGACTGCTCAAAGGCAACATCATTGGCAACCTCACCGGCGTGTACGACACTTACAAGGTGGGCAAGATAACCATCAAAGACATACATCATGAGGATTTCGTGATGTGGCTCTCCATTCTCAAGAAAGGCTTCATCGCCAAGAGCACCGACACCGTTACGGCTGCCTACAGGATAACAACGGGTTCGGTAAGTGCCTCAAAATTCAAAATTCTAAGATGGCAATGGGATGTTTATCGCAAGAGCGAGCAGCTCAGCGTGCCCCTGTCGGCTTATTACTACATCAACTATGCCATCCGCGCCCTCATCAAAAGACTCAAGTAAAGACGCTGTCTATAAGTCAACCTGCAGCTACTTTCACCGTGCACTTCACGGGTGTGACTGCCAACACGCAGATACTCTTTGTAGGAGGCACGGCATGGGGCAAAGACCTGAAGGGCAAGGGACAAGGCAAGAACCGCCTGCTCATAGACGATATAAAGGTTGTGGAAGAATAACCTGCCCAAAGGGTCTGACTGACATAGACCCTAAGGCATAAGCAAAGGAGAACACCGTGAACATATCCGGGTGTTCTCCTTTTTAAGTATTACATCCTCACTGGAGTGAATGATCCTTCGCTGCGGTCAAAGAAGATGCAGGCGCGACGGCAGCGGGCGTCCAGGCGTTGAAGAAGCGCAGCACCTTGGCCTTGTTATAGCCTTTGCCCTCTTCCAGAAAACTGGAGTCTTGAATGTGCAACACCTGTCCATCCGCGCCGAGCAACACAAACACCGGGAATCCGAAGCGCTGTGGATTGCCCAAACGCGCCATCAAGGCGGCAGCGGCCTTGGCTTGTTGCTCTCCTCCTGACTTGCGCGGATCGTAATTCACATGTATGTAGATAAAGTTATCGTCCACCACTTTAGCGATGTCGCTGTCCTTGCTGATGAAGTCGGCAAAGCGCAGGCACCATGGGCACCAGTTGCCACCCACCTGGCACATTACATACTTCTTGCCGTTTGAGGCCCGGGCCTGGGCAAGGGCGTTATCTATCTGCTCCATCGGATTGACGCGCTCATCATACACCTTCTTGAGCGCTGTTTGCGCACTAACCAATAAGGATGTGAGCGCAAAAGTCAAAACAAATATTATTCTCTTCATTGTTCTTGTTTTGTTGGTTATCGACTGCAAAATTACGGAATAATATTGAGAACAAGAGAAGATTATATGTTTCTTAACTCAATAAGCACAATGGGTGAAGCTATATATTATGAGTTGAACCCGTCAGAAACAACAAATCCCCGCAGCAAAAAGCTACAGGGACTTTCTTGAAGGGTGGAAGGTGGGACTCGAACGTTCAGTATACTTTTTAACGATTGCTGTTAATCGCATTATGCTGTTTTTCAATAAGTTGTATTTTCTTTACAATCAATTAAAATCAATTAAAATCAAAAATGTTACATCAATGTTACATCAATGTTACATCAAATTTGGCAAATGATTTGGCGGTATCAGATTAATAACCTATCTTTGCAGTGTTCAATAATGTAAAAGTACAATGGCAAAGAAATTTTTTATTAGGACTTCAGCGAGCAAGGGCACAGCTACCCTGTATGTACAAATTAGCAAACGCACCCCGAAAGTTCGTTTCCTCGTTTGCACTGGCATTGATGTGGACATTGCCACATGGAACAGAGCCAACCGCACCCCAAAGACATGGCTTGAATACATTGCGACCGAGGATGGCAGCAAGCTATACAAGCAGATGTTACTCGTTGAAAACAGCATCAACAAGCTCATTTCTGATGGCAAGGTGAGAAGCAACGCAGACAAACCTATTATTGATGAGGCTGTAAGGGCTATCATTTATAAAGATGTTACTGACTTCAATGCCGAACTTGAAGAGAAGAAACGCAGGGAACGTGAAGAATTGCAAAGGCGCATCATTAACTTCTACGACTATTTTCTAGAGGGCATACAGGATGGAACGATAAGACACGGAAACGATAAGCCATACACAAAAGGCAGCATAGAGATATGGGTGGATTTCGGGAATTATCTAAAAGAGTATTGTCCCCCAAGAATGACGTTCAACGAGATAAACAAACCGTTTGCCGATAAGTTTTCCGTCTATCTCGAACAGAAAGGCTTGATGAAAACGACCGTGAACAAGAACATCATTTGCTTTAGAAAGCTGTGCAACCTAGCAGCCGAAGAGGGTATAAACAGTAATGCTGTATCGTTGAAAGTATGGAAAGAAAGAACCATACACAGCAACGACAAAAAGACAGAAATCTACTTGACAGACGAGGAACTTAACGGCATGTACGCCATGCAGCTTACAGGCAAGAAAGAACAGGTGAGAGATGTTTTCCTACTGGGCTGTTTGGTCTGCCAGCGCTTCAGTGATTTCAGTCTAATATCAAGGCGCAACTTTAGGGTGCTGGATGATGGCACTATAATAATAGACATGAGGCAGAAGAAAACAGGCAATGTGGTGAACATTCCTGTACTGGATGACAGAATACTTGCTATTAGCCGTAAGTACAACTACGCATTGCCGAAGCTGAGCCAGCAACAAGTAAACAGATATGTGAAACTGATTGCAAAGGAACTGGCAAAAACCGTTCCATCACTGGCGGAGAAAGACATTACACTTCTTTCAGCTTGCGAAGTAAGAAGTGAACGGCTGTATCAATCTCTATGCGAGCGCAAGGCTAAAGACCCCAAGATGAAAACCTTTACAGCAGACGAGAAAAACGAGTGGTACAAACTTCACGTCTATGCGACCGAACACAATGGCAGTCCCCTGTTTGAGAGAGATGCTGATGGCAACGTGATACGCCCAAAGTATGAGATGATAACGAGCCATACGGCAAGGCGGAGCGGTATAACAAACCTGTATAAGAGTGGACTACTGAACAATCATGAGATGATGAGCATTAGCGGACACCAAACCGAACGTGTATTTGAGAGATACATCAAGACAGGCAAGGAAGAAGAAGCCATGCGCATAGCAGCCAAATTCAAGGCAAACTCAGGCAACATGGATAATATTAAACTGGCATGACTATGGAAAATCTAGATGAGGCTCTTAAGCAAATAAAAGAAAAGTATAAAAGTATGCCATTGGTAAAAGAGGCTACCAAACTGAGCGAGGCATACGACCTATTGAGAAATGTGCGAGTAACACTGAATGCACATGGCATCGTATTGAATAAGGATCACAGTAACCTAATGGAGTACTGGCGCAGGATGAAAGAGCAATGCGATGCTACCCAAGTAATAACAGGCATGGTTGTATCAGCACGGCAAACGGCACTGCAAGCAAAAGCATTAGCCGATTATTGCATAAACTACCCTGATGAGATGCTGAGCAATGACTTTATGAAATTAGAAGAACCGGCAAAAGAACTTCTTTATGCATCGACTCCACAAAGTCATGGCACTGCACTCGAAATAGAACTGGAATACTGGCAAAGCCTCAATGCCATCTATAATAACATAAGGTTTGTAAAAAAACGTTTTGTTTCATCGTCTGATAATGGATGGGGTGAGCTGAAACAACCCCACTGCAATCGATTAAGTGCCCAAAGTCCTCATGCTGGCAATGAGGCGGTATACTTATCCAACGAAAGCGAGAAAGCCCGACAGGGCGCAATTAATGAGCCTCAGCAAACAAGGATTGAGAAAGCACTGCAAAATGAAGATTTCTGCCACCTATTTGAGAGCAAGCATGAAGCGACAAAATTTGCGAAGTGGGTATTTGCAAAAGACCGTCCATTACGTAGTGTTGTAAGTGAGTATAAACAATATAAACAAACAGGAGCAGCTACCCTTAACCTTGAGAAAAAAGGGAATATTAAAAAATTGTGGGAAATATTTATCAATGCTGGCATTATTCCCCAAGAAACGAAATACGATACCTTCAAAAGGATATGATAGGCAAGAGGCTGCATTTGCAGCTTCTTTTTTTTGTGTTTTGTTATTCCCCTAACTTTCCCCTATTTCCCCTAACTTTCCCCTATTTCCCCTAACTTTCCCCTATTTCCCCTAACTTATACACTTTTGGTTGTTATTGACTTACCTTTGTCCCTATCAGATAAAATGAGCCGATGCACCCGACTACATGCAGAGGCGCATGGATGCTGATACACGGCTAGCGCAATGGCAAGGTGGAGATGTTCTCTAGTAGTCAGCCATGTAGCGCAGCCGAAAATAAACATGGATAAAGGTAATTTTTTGTTCGTCAATGAACAACAGTTGAGAGCCATTATTGGCGATGAAGTACGACAGGCACTTGATGCAGTCAAGAACACGCCAAAGCGTATGTACACACGAAAGGAAGTATGCGACATACTGCACATTACGTTGGGCACGTTACGCAACATGGTGAACAATGGGCAGCTTGCCAGTGCTCGCAGACAGATTGGAGAGCGCAGGGTGCTCTTCGATGCTGACATGGTAGATGAACTAGTTAATAACGGCATCGTCCGCAAGGGCAAGCACATGATGAAAGGGGGTAGAGCATGAAGATAAGAAAAGGCTGCAACGCCCAAAAAAGAACGATACAGCCAAATAATGTAAAATCTGATGCAAATGTACCGACTTCAAAGGATATTTGCAAGGTTTTCCACTTCTTTCGATATAAAGTAGGTACTTCCTTAGATTGCTCGCTGGCAACAGGCGTAATGAGATGTTCGATTACATGGTACATTGCTTACCTAGAACAAGAAGATATGCTCAGGGCGATATACTGCAAGCCCGACCAAACGACAGGACACAGGGCAAAGTATTACACAGCCAATAAGAACCTTTGGCGCAAGCCACTGATTAATGAACTAAGCATTTGGGGGGATGAGGTATGAAGAAGAATAGCTTTGTATTTTATCGGAGCTTTGCCGAGGCACTGGCAGAGATGAGTGAAGCAGACGCACTGGAATTGTTGCGTGCAATTATAGGTTATGGGCTAGACATGGCAGAGCCTACGGTTAAGCGCAAGTATGTGAGAATGGCATGGATGCTAATCAAGCCTCAACTGGATGCTAATTGGCAGAGGTACGAGAACGGTTGCAAGGGTGGTGAGTATGGTAATAGAGGCGGTGCTCCTAAAGGCAACAGGAACGCAGCCAAAGCAAAACAACCCCAAAACAACCCCAAAACAACCCCTAATGATAATGATAATGATAATGATAATGTAAATGTAGATAAGAAGAAAGATGCTAAAGCTCTTTCTCACACGCACGACCATATCAATGTGCATGATAAGGCTATTGCTGAGGCTGATGCTAATCTGATTGACTGGATGAGGCAGAATTGCCCCGACCTTTTACAGGCAAAGAACTTTAAACACTATGTAACTGGCGAGGAGTTGGAACGGCTTAAGCGTACTCACACAGCCGATAAGATTGTTAGCATTATTATGGATATTGCAAACCGCCCCGACAAGTATAAACGGTATGCTAACCTGTATTCCACAATAATCAATTGGTTGCGCATAGAGAGTAAGAAGAAGTAGTTAACTGCCCTGTGTCGTCATTTAGGCATGAGAATGGCAAATCGTCCGTCTATTGCGTTTTTGTACGACATAGGGCTTAATAATTGACGTCATGAACGATATTAAAGATAAAACAGAATTAGCAGACAATACATGCGAGCAACTTGTATTAGGTACAGTGATGAACAACGAGAGTGCTCTTGCTGAGGCTGTGGGCTTACTTTCAGAGCACAGCTTTGCCGACTGGCAGAACAGGCAGCTATGGCAGCTCATAGTAACCCTATACAGGCAAGGCAGTGAAGTGAATGTAGTCAGCATAGGGAAGTTGCTTGCCAGTCATACTGATATGCAGGTAACGATGGCATATCTAGCCCAAGTTGCAACCGAATGCGTTGTTAGCGGTACGCTGCAAGATTATTTGCTGAGGCTTAAAGAACTGGAGCAGCGCAGGGCGTTGAAGTATGTAGGCATCAAAATTCAGAGCCTGAGCAATGACGAGAGCACGCCAGTTGATGAGGCACTAAGCAATGCACGCCAGTTGATAGATGATAGCCTGTCAGACAGAAAAAACAGCGTTATTACATTGCAACAGGCTAGCGAACAGATGTTGCAGCAATTGCAGGAACGCATAAATGGTAAAGCAGAGGCAGGTACAATGACAGGCTTTCATGCAATAGACAGTCATGGCGGTTTACGCCCTAGTGATTTGGTAATTATTGCAGGTTGCACCTCGCAAGGCAAGACAGCCTTTGCAACGTCTTTGGTACTTCACGCAATACAGACAGGCTGTAAGGTAGCTTTCTACTCGTTGGAGATGACAGCCATACAACTGGCAGCACGCATGACAGCCATGTGCAGCCATGTGTCAGCCTCAACGATAAGTTATCAGCATCCCTCAAATTCAGATATGGTGAAGATACAGGCAACAGCTCATGCCATGCCAAAAGACAGCCTTTATTTCGATGATAGTTCTACCAGTAGTATAGATAAGATACTTGCCAGCATTCGCAGGATGAAGATAAGGTACAGAATAGACGGTGCAGTCGTTGACTATCTGCAAATCCTAAACGTGAACATGCGGACTGCCAACAAAGAACAACAGATGGCAGACGTTGCACGCAGGTTAAAGAACCTAGCTAAGGAGTTGGGCATTTGGATAATTGCACTTTCTCAGTTGAACAGGAATAAGGAGAACCCCGAACCAACTATAGATCGTCTGCGAGATAGCGGACAGATAGCAGAGGCAGCAGACATTGTGTTGCTGATATACCGCCCCGAATACTATGGACAAGCATACTTGCCAAAGTCAACTGGCAGGAGCAACGACAGTTCACACAACAAGGCTGTAATAACAGTCGCCAAGGGAAGGAACATTGGCACGTTTCAGTTTGTGTGCGACTTCACGCCCGAACTGACATTGTTCAGCGATGAGGCGCAACCACATGATGAAGTTATTTTGAGTGCTCAACCAGTTCAGCAAGAGGCAGACAGTCCCTATGGTGATGTACCTTTTTAGTAAATAAGTTAGGGGGGGGTGTTTTTTTACAGGGAGTGGGTATCACTATGAACACGCCCGGCACCCATTCCCACACACGCACCATAAGCCTCAACCAGTTGTGGGGGGGGTAGCGAAAAGCGACACCCCTTTATTATTGGGTAAGGAGTCCTTAAAGCAGTAACCCCATTGATGAGGCTTTAATATTTCCTGTTGGATGGGGTGATTTGAAATCACCTCATTAGAGATAGGGCTTAATTTTGGTGAATTGGATGAAAAGCATTATCTTTGCAGTAAAGTTTGTGCGCTACTCCCTTATGTTGCCTGTAATGGACAACGTGCGGTTTTTTACTTTTGAGCCGTTGAACAAAGGGCGAGGGCGCATTTTTCATGCCAGTACATTTTAGGCGGACAAAAATAAAACTCTAAAATGTTACATCAATGTTACATCAAATTTTGTTCAATCACAGAGCATAAAAATAGGCAAATAACTGATTATCAGCTACTTGCCTTATCGGGTGGAAGGTGGGACTCGAACCCACGACATTCAGAACCACAATCTGACGCTCTAACCAACTGAACTACTCCCACCATGTCTGCTATCGCAACTGTTATGTTTTCGAAAGCGAGTGCAAAGGTACGCGAAAAATTTGTAATCTACAAATATTCCGCGCACTTTTTTAGAAATTTTTTATTTCTTTGCTGCCGGAGCCTGCGGTGTCTGAGCGGCCTGCTTCTGCTGGCTGGCACCGAAATTAGGCAGGTTGTTGGGGTTTGTGGTGCTGCTTTCGGTGGCTGCCTTCTCTATGGCGCTCTCGTCTGTCTTGGCCGTTGGAGCCACGTAAGCACAAATAATGCTGCAAACCACCATAGCAATGGCCAGGCCCCAAGTAGCCTTTTCAATGAAGTCTGTGGTTTTTCTCACGCCCATGATTTGGTTAGACGATGAGAAGTTAGATGCCAGTCCACCACCTTTCGACTCTTGTATGAGCACGATGCCTATCATGAGGATAGAGGCAATAATGATGAGAATAACGAATAAAGTGTACATTTTTTACTATTTTATTTTTTGTTATTAATTATCAATTTTTCCAAGAAACGGATTTGATCTGCAAAGTAACGATTTTTTTTCGGATAAATCAAATTTAATCGTTTAATTATTTCGAGAGCCTTAGAATATCTGCCCTGAGCGATATAAATTTTGGCCAGAGTCTCTGTAAAGTAGTCTGACTGCTCGTCATCCTCACTGTCCTGGCCGCTGTCTTCAGGCTCATATTCCGGATTATCGTTCAGTTTGATACGCCCGTTTGCCTCATCGCTGTTCAGGAAGTTGTCTATCAGACTTTGTCCCTGCATCTTGGGCTCTTCCTCATCCTGCTGCTCATCGCCTTCTGTTTCCATCAGATAGGCCATATAGTCGGTTGTAGCATCCAGGGCAGTAGGCTTGCGCTTGTGGCCTTTATTTTCTTCCTGCTCTTGCGGCACGGTGTCGAGGAAGCTGTCGATGAGCGAGGTTGTACGGTCCTCAGCCTTGGGCTGCGCCTGTGTCTGGGGTGCCATGTTAGCCGGCTTGTCGCTTCTGAGCTGATAATGCGCGGCCTCTATGAGCTGAAAGATACGCGTCCGGTCGGCCAACGATATGGCAGCGTGCCTGAGCTCGTCCTCAAACGATGGGTCGTGCAGCAGGTAAAGGTTTTGCAGCAACAACAATCTGGCCGCCTGATAGGTGGGATGCAAGGCAAGGAGGGAGCGCAAGTCGTAGAGCGTGTCCTTGCTCATGTTTTCAGGATGGTCTATAAGAGCTATGAGATCTGTCATGCTGCGTTGTTTGATTACCAATTAGCCACGGTGGCATTGAATATTTGTTCGGTGAGATCTTTCACCATTTGCTCCACCAGTTGCTGCTGTACGGCGTTGAGATTTTGCGTATTCTCGTACGATGCGGTGGCAGTAAACTGTCGTTCGAAGTCCTCACTGTGGTTTGCTTTATTTGTGAAGCGCACGTTAACCGTCATGGCGAGCTCCGTCTGAGCAGAGGTACCGTTAGAGCTGACCGACTTGTTGCGCTGCGTATAGCCGGTTATCTCCCCCTCAACTTTCATGTCGCCGTTGCGTTTCACCTGCTGCAAGTGCGTGTGATTGGCATAGATGTCCTTCAGAGCATTGTTGAAGAGCGGCCCCATAGGTCCCCACACATAAGCAGAGCGTATAGGGAAGTCGGCTATCTCTATAGTCTTTGTCTTGGTATAGTCTATGCTGGCACCGTTGAAGGTGTATCTGGGCACGCACGAGCCCAGCGTGACGAGTACCGCGACAATGAGCGCGACCGTCAAAAATATTTTTTTGCCTTGATGTGTCCTAGTCATATATTATCTTTAAATAGGTATACGAGTTGCTGAGCCTTGCCTATTTCTTATCCAACCCATATTGCTTGATGCGGCGGTAGAGGGTTCTGTCGGAGATGCCCAATTCCTGAGCCGCCTTCTTTCTGTTGCCTCCGTTGCGCTCCAAAGCCTTCTCCACCATCTGGCGACCCAGGTCGTTGAGGTTAAGCGAAGCCGGTTCGGCCTTTATTTCCTCGGCCACGGCCTCCTCGGCGCGGGGCTGCTGCTCGTAGGGCTCCACCCCTCTGTCTTGCCTGAGGGCTGGCACCTTGCTCTGCTGAGCGTCGATGTAGTTATGGCTGAACGCGGCATCGCCCAGCTGTCTGGCGTCATCCATCTGCTTGCGCAGTCCGTTTACTTCCCTGCGCAGGTCGGCCACGTTGCCTCTTAGCTCGTATAGAATCTTATATAATATCTCTCTTTCGCTCTCATAAGAATGTTGCTGCCCCGGCTGCGAGATGGTAGCCAGTTGCGTACTCTCCGGATCGAGAGTGATATATTTTTTCAGTTCCTCGGCATCTATCACCCTTTTCTGGCTCAGCACCGACATTTGCTCGGTGATATTCTTCAGCTGGCGCACGTTGCCCGGCCATTTATAGCTGAGCATCACCTTGCGGGCGTCGTCAGCCAGGGTTATCTTAGGCAGCCTGTACTTCTCTGCCATCTGCATGGCAAAGAGCCTGAAGAGCAGAATAATATCCTCGCCTCTTGATCTGAGTGGCGGCATCTGAATGGGAATGGTGTTGAGCCTGTAATACAGATCCTCGCGAAAGCGGCCCTCAGATATAGCCTTACGCATGTTCACATTGGTGGCGGCAACGATGCGCACGTCGGTTTTTCTTATCTCTTGCCCGCCCACACGGATATACTCTCCCGTCTCCAGCACGCGCAACAGCCTGGCCTGTGTGGCCATGGGCAGCTCGCCCACCTCGTCAAGGAAGATAGTTCCCTTGTTGGCAACGCCAAAATAGCCCTCGCTCTCGCCTATGGCGCCCGTGTAGGCACCCTTTTCATGGCCGAAGAGTTCACTGTCTATGGTGCCTTCTGGGATAGAACCGCAGTTGATGGCAAAATATTTCTCGCGGCGGCGGGGTGAGTTGTCGTGTATGACGCGGGGAATGATTTCCTTACCCACACCGCTCTCGCCCACAATGAGCACGCTCAGGTCTGTAGGAGCCACCTGCAAGGCCACGTCCAAGGCATGGTTCAGCCCGTCGGAGTTGCCCACTATGTTGTAACGTTGCTTAACGCGTTGAAGTTCTGACGTATTCATATTGCTGACAAAATTACATATTTTTCTTCATATATCTGCAATTTTGGCAGACTTTTTAATAATCTTTGTTAGTTACAAGCATCAAGAGCCGGAAGCCTAACCACCAGCCATGTACATGGATGAGAGGCAGAACGATGGCGAAAAGGCGTGAGGACGGCCATGAAGCGAGAATATAACCGGCCGAATAAATGCGTAACCCGCTAGGCAACAACCATCTACCGGCACGCACGGAGAGCCCGTGCTGAGAGCCCTGGCCCTGATTATTCGAATATCTTAAAGGCGTAACCTTGCTTCTGAAGCCATTCAATAGACTGTGGCAAAGCCGTTTTGAGCTTATCTATACTTTTAAGGGAGTCGTGAAAGGTGATGATAGAACCGTTGCGGGCATAGCGCTTCACATTATTAAATACATCCTCGGCCGAGAGCCATTTAGAGTAGTCGCGCGTCACCAAGTCCCACATCACAATCTTGAAAGTGCGTGAGAGCCACCAATACTCCGTGTGCCGCATCCATCCGTGGGGCGGTCTGAACAAGTGCGAGTGTATAAGTTCGTTGGCCTTCTGCACGTCTACGGCATAGGTAAAAGCCCAGTGCTTGAAGGAGCCCAGATGATGATAGGTGTGGTTGCCCACCTGATGGCCCTCGCTCACCACCCTTCTGAAGAGTTCAGGATGCTTCCTGACGTTGTCGCCCACCATGAAGAATGTGGCCTTCACGCCATAATGTCGCAGGGTGTCGAGAATGAAAGGAGTGGCTTCGGGTATAGGTCCGTCGTCGAAGGTGAGGTAAACGGCGTGTTCATTCTTATCCATTCGCCAAGCCGCACGGGGATATATCCATCTGAGCCACTTGGCCGGTTGTTCTATAATCATCTTGGCTTATCTTATTAAAGTGTACAAAAAAGCCTATAGCCGGAGCGATTTTCAGCTTCCGGCTATAGACTTGATATGATTGCTACTGAGCGTCCTGCGATGCTGCTTGAGGCATCTGTCCGCCCTTCATTTGATATTGCTGCATCATGCCTTGCAGCTGGGCATTATGTTGTGATGCCCAACTCTTGTTGAACTGTGATGCCAGTTGTATCTCGCTCATCATCATCTGGAAGTGCATGAAGCAGTCTTGCTGCGACATGTTGAACCCTCTGTCAGAGAGGCTCAGATACCAGTTGGCATACTGCTGCGAGTTTTTCCACAATCCGTTGAGAATGTCGAGCGCCTTCTGCTTGTAGCCCAATGCGAGATAAGCCTGGGCAAAGTCGAGCGCGCCACTCATATAGTTCATCGGCACATTGTAGGCCGGTATAACCTTCTCGGCCTTCTGCAGCACCTTGAGGGCCTTGTCTTTCTTGCCCTCGTTGATGAGTTCGAGCGCCAGGGTGCCCATCAGTCGGCGGTGAGTGTAGCACATGCGCATCACGTTCTCATCAAGGTAGATGCCACGGGTTGCCAGTCCGCCCCACTTGAAGCGGTTCATGACGATGTCGTAAGTCTTGTCAGCATCAAAGTTCTTCATGCCCGGACGATTGGTAGAGTAAGGAGTGATGCGGTTGGCAAGACCCTCCTGCACGAAGTTGTCGCCCAGATTCATGAAGTTCTCCTTGCCCACAGTGACAGCAACATACAGCGGACGCGTCCAGTTGCAGTTGGCTATCATCTCAAGCATCATCAGGTCGCCCTTGTAGAGAGCCTGCTTTCCGGCCAGTGAGATGACCATCTTGTCGGGCAGTGAGTCGCCTTGCAGCATCATTCCGCTGCGCCTTACCGCATTCTTGTCTATCGTTACATAAACCGTGTCGGTAGGTATGACGTGGTTGTTTTTGTCCTTAGAGCGAACCCAATACTTCAGGATATTCTTCAGCTCAAACGGGTCGTCACCGAACTGTGCGCGTGCTGCCTGCGGATCTTCCTTATAGTAATTGAGCACTTGCTGCTTAGCCGACGGCACGATAGGCACATACTCGTTGGTACCGCTCACATAGTCGAGTCGTTTCCATGTGATGGGCAGCGACGGAGAATCGTAAGCCGGGCGACGCATCTGGTCGATATACCAGTCGGTTTGCAGGTAGCTCAGGTTGCATACTCTGGCATCCGTGCGCACGCCCTCCACCTCTTGGTTATACCAAAGCGGGAAGGTGTCGTTGTCGCCATTAGTGAATATAATGGGGTTGCCTTCTTTCTGCAAGCTCATCAGGTAGTTCTGACCAAAGTCGCGGCAGGTGTAACGGTTGCTGCGGTCATGGTCGTCCCAGGTCTGGCTGGCCATTTGTATAGGCACGAGTATGCAGGCCAGACTGGCCACAGAGGCTGCCAGCACTCCGTTGATGTGCAGTTTCTTGAGCCAGTCTATGATGGCTGCCACGCCCAGTCCGCACCATATAGCGAAGGCATAGAACGATCCGGCGTAAGCATAGTCACGTTCGCGCGGCTGCGATGGTGTCTGGTTAAGGTAGACCACGATGGCCAGACCTGTCATGAAGAACAAGAAGGCCACCACCCAGAACTGTTGTATGCCGCGTTTTCCGCGCCATGCCTGCCAGAAGAGGCCTAAGATGCCCAGCAGCAGAGGCAGGCAATAGAACACGTTGTGGCCTTTGTTAGCCTTCAGCTCGTCGGGCAGCTTGCTCTGGTCGCCGTACATGGCATTGTCTATGAAGGGTATACCCGTTATCCAGTTGCCATGTTCCATCTCGCCATTGCCCTGAATGTCGTTCTGGCGGCCCGCGAAGTTCCACATAAAGTAACGCCAATACATGAAGTTGCACTGGTAAGAGAAGAAGAAGCGCAGGTTCTCAAGCTGCGTAGGCATCTTGATGGTCTTGCTGGGGTCGTAGGCATCAGCCACCTCATGACCCTCTATGCCGCCCATCCACTGCTCATACTGCTGCGCATGTGCCTGGTCGTACATTCTGGGGAAGAACATGTTCTGCGCATATACATAGTCGCTCTTGTTGCGAACCAAGTAGTACTGGTCGGGCTCATCGGGTGAAGCCTTTTCCTTGCGCTCGTAGATAGGAGCGCCCTCTGACATCTTATAATGGTTGCCATCCTCGGCCACGGCGGGCTGAGAGGTGTAAGCCGGACCGTAGAACAACGGTCTGGTGCCATACTGGTCACGGCTCAGATAGCTGCCCAGGGTGAAGATGTCCTCCGGCGAGTTCTGGTCCATAGGCGGATTGGCCGTTGAGCGTATCACCACTTCGGCATAAGTAGAGTAGCCTATCATCAGCATGAGCATGCAGAGCAGTGCCGTATTCTTCACACGAGCGGTGAAGATGCTCTTGCCATGAAATTTATACTTGAGCAGGAACCACAATATGGCGAGCACCACGATGCCGCACACCAGTGCCTTCCAGCCGTAGCCGTAGAAGGGAATGCCCAGCAATGCCACTGAAAGCAGAAACGCTATGTTGGCACGTGTCTCACTCTGATTCTTGTAAGTTTCGTAGAGGCCCCATGCCACAGATGCCACCAAGAGGATAAGATAGATAATCAGTCCGGTGTTGAACGGCATGTGAAGCGTGTTGACGAAGAACAGCTCAAACCATCCGCCCACGGTGATGATGCCGGGCACTACGCCGTAGAGCACTGCCGCGATGATGACGAACGACAGCACGAGTGCCAACAGCGAGCCTTTGAGGTTGGCATTGGGCACCTTCTTATAATAGTAAACCAGCACGATGGCGGGTATGCACAGCAAGTTGAGCAGGTGCACGCCAATAGAAAGGCCGGTCATGTAGGTGATGAGCACCAGCCAGCGGTCGCTGTGGGGCTCGTCGGCATGGTCTTCCCACTTCAGTATAAGCCAGAACACCACGGCTGTGAAGGCCGATGAATAGGCATACACCTCACCCTCTACGGCAGAGAACCAGAATGTATCGCTGAAAGTGTAGATCAGCGCGCCTACCAATGCTGAGCCTTCTATGGCTATTGTCTTGCTCAGGCTGGGTGCCTGACCGTCTTTAACTATCAGTTTGCGAGCCAGATGCGATATGGTCCAGAACAGGAACATGATACAAGTGGCGCTCAGCAAGGCGCTCATGGTGTTCACCATACGTGCCACCTGCGAGGGGTCGCTGGCAAAATGAGAGAAGAGATTGGCTGTCAGAGCAAAGAAAGGTGACCCTGGCGGATGCCCGATTTCTAGTTTATAACCTGTTACGATGAATTCCGGACAGTCCCAAAAGCTGGCTGTCGGCTCGATGGTGGAGCAATATACAAAGGCTGCTATAAAGAAAACAACCCATCCCAGTATGTTATCCACCAGTCTAAACTGTTTCATAGATACATTTATTTGTAATATGTTATTTCGAAATACGCGTGCAAAGTTACTAAAATAATCATATTTATAATACTTGCCACGGTCTTTTTTTTATTCTTATATCTTTTTTACGGTTTCAGCATCCTAGCCCTTACGCTTTGCCATCAGCCTATCTCGGCCACTGTGATGCCGGCTCCGCCAAACTGCACATGCTCGTCTCTGAAGGATGTGACGTTAGGTATAGACGAGAGATACTGCCGTATGAGCTGCCTCAGAATGCCGTTGCCTTTGCCGTGAAGTATGCGCACTGTGGGCACGCCCACGAGTATGGCGTTGTCTATAAAGTTTTTCACCTTCTCCAAAGCCTCGTCACCTCTCATGCCTCTCACATCTATCTCGGGGTGAAAGAGGCTCTTGTGCTCGTCGATGGTGGCCCGTGTTACGCGGCTCTCGGCCGGCCTGGCTGCCGCCTGAGCCTCAGCGGGCTGCGCGTGCTCCAGCTTTTTCAGGTCTATCCGGCTGCGCATGCCGCCGAAAATCACCCACGCGCTCTTGCCCTCTATGGTTTCTATCTGCCCTATGCTGGCCGTTCCCATGAGCTTCACGGTGTCGCCCACGGCAAAGAGGGCCTCGTCTTTCTTCACCGTCCGGGCCTGCTTCACCTTGTTCATGGCTTTCTCCAGCATACGCTTCTCGTGTCTTTGCTTGCGCGTGGCTATTTCCTGCATCTTCTTCACTATCTTGTCGTCCAGCGCCTTAGCCTCTTTCTGGGCTATATTCTGCCTGAAGTCTTCGAGCTTCTGCCGTGCCTCCTTGGTCTTCTCCTTATCGGCTTGATGCTCTTTTATCTCCTTGATAACATTTTCTATCTGCTTGTTGCTCTGCTGTATCAGCCGTTCGGCCTCGCTCTTGGCCTCGCCGATGATTTGCTTGCGCTGTTCTTTCAGAGCGTCAGAGGCCTCCTGATAGTGGCTGATGGCCGTTTCGAGGGTCTTCTCGTCCTGATGTATCTTCTGCCGCTTGCTTTCCCAGTAGCGCTTGTCTCTCACAATGTCCTGCAAGTACTTGTCGCTCTGGATGTAATCAGAGCCCACTATCTCGCTGGCATCCTTGATAACCTCCTCAGGAAGGCCCGTCTTGCGGGCTATCTCTATGGCAAACGAGCTGCCGGGCTGACCTATGGCAAGCTGAAAGAGGGGGCGCATCTCCTTGCGGTCGTAGAGCATGGCACCGTTAACCACCATGGGGTGGGCATCGGCATAATGCTTCAGGTTCTGATAATGGGTAGTGATGACGCCCCACGCCTTGTTTTTGCAAAACTGCTTGAGCACGCTCTCGGCTATGGCGCCGCCTATCTGCGGCTCTGTTCCGGTGCCAAACTCATCTATTAATAATAAGGTGCGGCCATTGCTGCCCTTTATCATGTTCTTCATGTTCACCAGATGGGATGAGTAGGTGCTCAGGTCGTTCTCTATGCTCTGCTCGTCGCCTATGTCTATCATGATATTCTGAAAGGTTCCTACGGCCGACCGATCGCTCATGGTGGGCGATATGCCGCATTGTATCATATACTGCAGCAATCCTACCGACTTGAGGCAGACCGACTTACCTCCGGCGTTGGGCCCGGAGATGATGAGTATTCGCTTTTGCGGAGTGAGCATAATGTCGAGCGGAACAACCTTCTTGCCGTTGTGCTCACGCTCAAGCGAGTGTTGCAAAAGGGGATGGCGGGCCTGAATGAAGTCGATGTAAGGCTTCGGCTGTACGTTGGGCTCAAAGCCGCCCATCTGCTCTGACCATCTGGCCTTGGCCATGACAAAATCTATGTTGGCCAAGAAGCGCAGCGAGTCGAGTATGGGCGCGGTATAGGGACGCACCATCTTGGATATCTCGGTGAGTATCTTGATTATCTCACGGCGCTCTTTTGCCTCCAGCTCACGTATGCGGTTGTTGGCCTCCACCACCTGCGTGGGCTCCACAAACACCGTGCGCCCCGAGGCGCTCTCGTCGTGCACAATGCCCTGTATCTTGCGTTTCAGCGCGGGCGCCACGGGTATCACCAGTCGGCCGTCGCGCATGGTGGGCGTGATGTCTTTGCTCACCACGCCGTCGGTCTGTGCCTGCCGTAGTATGGAGTTGAGCACATTGGATATAGAGCCCTGAGTGTGTGCCTTCTCGCGCCTTATCTCGGCCAGTGCGGGCGAGGCATTGTCGCGCATGCGGCCAAACTTGTCAAGCACCTGATTGATGCGGTTCACTATCTTGGGAAAGGTGGCTATGCCGTCGGCCAGCTCATGAAGGGCGGGATAGGTGTATCGCGGCATGTCGCCACTATCATCGTCTGTCGCGCTCTCACTAAGAAAGGCCACCACACCGGCCACGTCTTGCAGGCAGCGTTTCAGCTCAAACAGCTCATCCTCCTCCATGTGTGTGCCTTCCAAGCGCACGCGGGCCACACTCTGACGTATGTCGGCAAAGCCCTGAAAAGGAAAGTCCTGACCGGAAGATAATATCTTTCTCATCTCCCTGACTTGCGAAAAACTGTTGTTGATGGCTTCGGTGTCGGTGCTGAACGTTATGGCATCAACCATCTCCTTGCCCATGGCGGAGAGGCAATATTGGCGCAGCAACGACTTAATCTCGGTAAATCCAATCTTCTGCTCAAACTTTTGCGGGTATATCATGCTTGCAAAGGTACAAAACATTTCATGAATGAACAAAACCACTTATTGCTTATTGCTTTTCAGCAGCTATGAATAAATGTTAAAACACAGCTTTTTATGCAAGATTTTATACGCAGAAAGGGTTTAGAATTGTAGCGACAGAAATGAACAAAAAAATGATGATAAGAACCAAGACTATCCTGGCCGGCCTGCTGATGCTGTGCGGCATGGCTCGGTTTGCGCCTGCCATGGGCCAGCAGACCATAGAGACGCACCAGGTGAAAAACTATTATTATCTGCATGACACGATACCACAGACTTGTCTGAAAATCACTTCGCAAGAGCAGTTCGACCGTTACTTCGGACCGGCAGCCTTCATGGGCAAGGGCGGTGAGCCTACCCCGATAGACTTCAGCCGTGAGCTTGTCGTCGCCAAGGTGTTTCCTCTAAGCAGCAAGGCCGATGAATGGAAGGACGTGAGGCTTTTGCTTCAGGCCGACAGCATCTTGGTTTTGCACTATTGCCGCACTGAGGGCAAGCAACTCACTTACACCATTCGGCCTTTCATCCTGCTCTCTGCACCTGTCGCCTACAGCCATCTGCCTCTGACCGAAGAGGCTGACAGTCTTTGCGCTTCGCCACAGTTTGCGGGAAAGATGAACCATGAAGGCGGTCAGGACACGGCCTCTAACAGGGTGCTCATCATCTGGTACGACAGCAAGACGGGCAAGAAGCCGCTGCTCAGGGCCGTGCGCCGAAAGAGGTGCAAGCTCATCTACGATTACAAGATGCTCAGCGGCATAGCCATCTGTCTGCCGCAACATGCTGACAAGCGGCAAATGATGCAATACTTCAAGGATGTGAAAGGAGTGCTGGGCGTGGAGGAAGACCGGAAGGTAACCCTCTCTTCAGATTAGCAGTTTGTGCATCACATGCTACAATAATCGCTTTGCTGCAGCGTTATATAGGCAGATAAAACTTAATGACATGATCAAACAACACATTTTTTTAACATTCT
>Ga0256406_1001364_pt1 | contig 39911 bp, 33 predicted proteins | sample RumenRJG_03DNA_FD_185986 | JGI IMG/M metagenome (GOLD analysis project Ga0256406, IMG submission 185986) | Bovine rumen microbial communities from Lethbridge, Alberta, Canada - RJG_03 | ecosystem: Host-associated > Mammals > Digestive system > Stomach > Rumen | place: Canada: Alberta | collected... | reverse complement strand
CGAGAAAGCAAAGATTGAGCTTTCCAACCAGACATCTTCGGAGATCAACTTGCCTTACATCATGCCGGTTGACGGAGTTCCGAAGCACCTTGTGAAGACTCTTACCAGGGCCAAATTCGAGGAACTTTGCGATAACCTGTTCCAGAAGACGGTTGAGCCTTGCCGTCAGGCACTCAAAGATGCAGGCCTACAGCCTTCCGACATCGATGAAGTTCTGCTCGTAGGTGGTTCTACGCGTATCCCTAAGATTCAGGAAATCGTGAAGAGCTTTTTCGGCAAAGAACCAAATAGGAGCGTTAACCCGGACGAGGTCGTTGCCATCGGCGCATCAATCCAGGGTGGCGTGCTTGCAGGCGACGTGAAGGACGTGCTTCTGCTGGATGTTACTCCTCTGTCTCTCGGAATCGAGACTCTTGGAGGTGTGATGACTAAGCTCATCGAGTCCAATACCACGATTCCTACCAGGAAGTCTCAGGTGTTCTCCACTGCGGCTGATAATCAGCCTTCTGTTGAAATCCATGTGCTTCAGGGCGAGCGTCCTATGGCAAAGGATAATAAGGAGTTGGGAATATTCCATCTTGATGGAATCGCTCCTGCTCCTAGGGGAGTGCCTCAGATAGAGGTTACCTTCGACATCGATGCCAATGGCATTCTGAACGTATCTGCAAAGGATAAGGCTACTGGCAAGGAGCAGAACATCAGGATCGAGGCTTCTTCGGGATTGTCCGAGCAAGAAATACAGAAGATGCGTGACGAGGCTAAGGCTAACGAGGCTGCCGATAAGGAGGCTAAGGAGAAGGCCGACAAAATCAACAACGCTGATTCTCTCTGCTTCCAGGCTGAGAAATTCCTGAAAGAGAACGGGGACAAGGTTCCAGCTGACGTCAAGTCCGAGGTTGAGTCTGACATCACTTCTTTGAAGGAGGCCATCAAGAATCAGAACCTGTCAGACATCGACAAGTACTCTGCTGACCTTAGCAAGGCCTTCGAGAAGATGTACCAGGCTGGACAGAGCGCCCAGCAGGGGCCACAACAAGGTCCGCAAGGTCCTCAGGCAGGCCCTCAGGGTCCTCAGAATGGTCCAGACCAAGGTCCAGATGAGCAATAAAGCATACGCATAATGTTAGTGGGCTGCGCCATCGAAAATGGCACAGCCCATTTTAGGTTTACGTCCAATAGTTTCACCCTTGCGTTTTCCCTGTCGCAAAGCCTCCATGCAAATCACTCGGGAGGTGAAGTGTCTCTGAGTGGCGTGCGTTGAGGTTAGTCTGACTTTACGCTGCCAGTCCAGGCAGGGCTGGAAATTGAATGTAAATTATTAAATTTGAAAGTGGAAACAAAAATGCGATTTTCCCATGGGCTACCTGCTGCCACTAATGCCTGCGCTTCTAACGCAGCTCCTGCTTGTTGGATTCACGCCAGGACCCGCGAACATCTTTGCATTGTCTGTCTCCATCCGCTACTGAAGGAAGGCTGCCATGAGGGTATGGTATGGCATGCTGACGGGTTTCACCATCGCAGCAGTCATAGCTGCGGCCATGGCGCATGCGCTGGGATCCATGCTGGGCAGTTATGTCGCTTACATTAAATATCTCGGGGCAGCCTACATCCTATATCTTGCTTACAGGACGCTCCGAAGCACCGGAATACGGGATGAAGAAGACCAGGCATGCACTTTCATCTCCGGAATGCTGGTTCAGCTGACGAATGCCAAAATGATTGTGTTCGGCATGATGGCATTCAATATGTTCGTGCTGCCTTACAGCAACAGATTCTCCGACCTTCTGGTACTGGTTCTTTTCCTTGAAATCGCTGGCCCTGGAGCTAATTTAGCCTGGCTGTTGGCAGGTGGTTTTCTGAGCAGGTTCTTCAAGGATTACCGGAGGCAGACCAGCATAGTGATGGCTGTACTGCTGGCTCTCTGCGCAATCTGGATAGCCTTCTTCTGATAGGCGTGAACTGTCCTGCAAGCCGGAGAATTCAGTGCACTAAAAAGTCTGGTTTTATCAGTGAGTACATTAGTTTAGCACTTCAGCTCCAACTGACGTGCTTTTTTGTATCAGAGAGGAAACAGAACAGGAATGGTAAGTCTTTATCTTTGAGATTAACTTATTTTTGGAGGTATCGAAAATAGTACCTATATTTGTCTCGACGACATAAGATTGATTGACTATGCCAGAATTATTCAGACAATACGGATTTGTATTTTTGTTTTTCTCTCATGAACACAAACCTATCCATGTCCATGTCAGAGGTCATAATGGAGATGCAAAATATGTCTGGGACGGTGATGGTTTTTCACTTGAGATCTCACATGGGATCAAGGCTAATGATCTGAAACGTATTGAACGAGCAATCCACGAGAATTCAGATATAATCCTTAACAGATGGTACGAAATTTTTGGCGATACAGATAACGAAGACGACAATGAATAAGATTGTAAAAATATGGTTTGACGGCGAATGGCTGTACGGCCTTGGAGATGATGGTAAGACCTATCGTCAGTCCCTTCTTTGGTATAAGAATCTTTTGCATGCCACAGAAGAACAGAGGCAGGAATACGAAATCAGCACGATAGGCATACATTGGCACAAACTTAATGAGGATGTCAGTTTTGAAAGTTTTACTTACGAAGAAGCTGAGCCTTCCGCATTTCAAAGGTTTTTCCTTGAGCACCCTGAAATCAATATTGCAGAGTTCTCAAAGGAAATCGGCTTAAATCCGTCTCTAATGAGAAATTACATCAATGGTTTTAAGAAGCCTTCAAAAGAGAGAGAAAAACTGATACTTGACCATATCCACGAATTGGGGAACATCTATATTAAGGTCTCTTTTGCATCATAAAATGGTCAGAAAGGTTTTTTTTCGTTAAATTTGCAGAAAAATAGCATTTGATGAAAAAATTGATTTTGGCTCTGTCTGCGGCGTTATTGCTTGTCAGCCAGGCGTATTCGAAAGAAAAGGCTCCAAAGGAGGATAGGGTTAAGAATGTGATCGTGTTCATCGGTGACGGAATGGGCCTCGGGGCGGTTTCTGCATGGATGGTTGATCAGAATTACGCAATGACATGTTTCGACAGGGCTCAATTCGTTGGGTTGTGCAAGACATATTCTAAGAACAACAGGGTCACCGACTCGGCTGCTTCAGCCACGGCTCTTGCCACAGGAAACAAGACTGACAATGGAATGATAGGGATGCTCCCTGATGAGACTAAGGTTCAGAATCTAACTGAATATGCCAAAGCGATGGGGAAGTCCACGGGAATCGTCGTTACGTCTCACGTAGTTGATGCCACGCCGGCTGGATTCATAGCACATCAAAAGTCAAGGGACGACAGAGACGAGATAACAGAGGATCTGGTTGAATTAAAGCCAGATGTATTGGCAGGCGGCGGGAGGAAATATTTTGAAAGGAACAAAAGCAAGAATGGCAGATCTCTATTGGAAGAAATGAAGGATGCGGGTTACACCTATGTAGAGACTCCGGAGGATTTCACTGCGACCTCTAAGACACCTGTGCTTGCATTGTTTGCAGATGGCTCATATTCGATGGCCATCGACCACGGCACGGATTATCTCTCGGATGTCACTTCTCATGCAATCGATCTCTTGGACGATGACAAGAACGGCTTTTTCCTTATGGTTGAAGGTTCTCACATCGATCATGCAGCGCATGCCGGAAACGCTGAGCAACTGATGTTCGAGATGGAAGAATTCGACAAAGCGGTCAATTCTGCATTCGATTATGCCCAGACGCATGATGGAACGCTGGTAATCGTGACTGCCGACCATGAGACAGCAGGAGTGTACGTTCTTTCGAATGACAAAGATTTCACGAAAGGGGAGAGTGGCATCAAGGTTGGATTCGCCACAGGCAGCCATACCGCCTCGTTAGTGCCTCTTTATGCCTTCGGTGCCTCTGCGTACAAGTTCAGCGGTGTCATGGAAAACACTGATGTCTGCAAGAGGATAATGTCAGTGCTCCAAAAATAGTTATAGGAATATATTTACTTCTCGAAGAAGGAAAGCACTGCTGACATTAGCGACATGCGTCCTTCTTCTTTTTTGATAGTCTCTAACGGGAAGCCGACACAAACAGTCCTATAGCCCTTCCCATTGAAGCAAATGGCGGCAGAAATTTCGGAATCTGAATATTTTAATATGCTGCTGGCCTCTTTTGACGCAGGCACGATGCCGTCCGATTGCTCTGCGCAATAGATATCCTGATTCAGGAAATTGTAATAATCTAGGTCGCCACAAATCTTATTCAGCCTCAAGGAGGAATTACGCTGAGCCATAAGAGATGCGCTTCTGGTCGCATGGTCGGAAATCTGCCTGTAACCGAGCACAGTCTCGACGAACGAGCGAGTGTCGGCAGAATAAGCGCTGTCTATCTGCAGAGGATATATTCGGTCCCAGACATCAGTCCCAATCCTGGAACCAGTCACGAGAATGTTCTTCCCTGCCTCAGTGCAATTCTTCAATGCGCTCTGAAGTCCAGTAGGGAACACCTGATATTTATTCGGTACGTGGCCGTTACCTACCATCGTCGTGACCTGTTTTCCGCAAAGCAAGTCAATCGCAAAATCATCATCGGCAAGGGCATTATCGCTCTGGAATGCTGCTGAGGAGACGCTGTGGAAAGGATAGCCTGCTGCCATGATGGCCTTGCCGTGAATGTAAGTGAAGTCGAACGTGTTGCCAGGCACCACCGAGCCGGCCTTGTCGGTGAATGATGCCCCGAACCCGGGATTGTCATCGTCCAGCCATGGCAGAGAGCGCCTGTATTCGAACTGCTCGCCAATGAAATTTATTTCTTTGATGTATGGAACTCCGGCATCTATGTCGTTACGGAATCCGGCATATTCAGGAAAATCGAACCATGCGGGAGCAGCGACTCTAGTGAAATTGTTCACCACCATCACTGTCTTGCCTTTTGCATATTTTGGCACGCCTATGCTTAATGCTTCGGAAGGGAAACTCTTTCCGCCATCGTTGAAAGCCTCGACCTTGTAACTATAGATATGCCCAGGCTCGATATTTTTAATGACTGAAACTTTGCTGCCAGAGGCCTTGACGACAGTGCCGGCATCGAATGCGCCGTCGTCTATTCTTGTGTAAAGAATATATCCCGTCGGATTCGCAGTGGCTTCAAGTGAATCTGTCGTAGGCTTCCAGCTTATTTCAACATGTGCGTTGCCCGACCCCGACATATTCTTGAAAGATGTCGCCAGGGAGTTTACTGGCAGAGGCTGAACCGCATAGTTGCAGCCATAGCGGTTGCTGAGGTATTTCAACATTCCTTTGTACACTGCGCGGCTCACCGTGAAGCGGAACGACGGATCCAGGCCATATTTCATGTCTGCGAAATTCTGGTGCGAGAGCATCTCCAGAAGCATGGCTGGCACAGTCGTAGTACGGGACTCGCTGTAAGAACGGTCCCAGAGCCCTCTTCTTGTCCAGTCTGCATCGTATTTGGCCCTGATGTCATCCACTATCTGCGTCTGGGCGAAATCGCAGAGCATCCTGGCTTGCAAGCGTCTTTCTCCGTTAGGCAGCTTGTCGCTTCCGTCTGCCTTCAAGGTGTAAATTGCGAGAGTCCCGACTATCGAGTCGTTCGGGTAAGTTCCAGCATCAGAGTGAAAAGCGAAAGATAAATCGATAGGTATTCCTAACCCTTCTCCTTTAGGGTTCGTTCGCGAGCCTCCGCTCATCCATGCCACCCAGGCACCTCTGTCGGCATAATCGGAAGTATAATCGTCTTTGTGCAGCTGCAGCAGGGTAGAGTCAGCCCCAGCCCACTGCATCCAGTAAAACGCACCCTCGGCATAAGATGGCATGCCTGAAGTGACATATTCAGAGGCAGGCGTATTCTTCGGCCCTCTGGCAATTTTCCCCATCCCTCCGCCGAGCCTCACTGCATCTGCCGTTAAAACTGCATTGCGAGGTATTTCTCTGTCCTCTGGAACTTCGGCATCCAGGGTCACGGAAGCATCGCTTCCTTTCTTGAAAGGGAAGGTTCCAATGTAGATCCAAGTGCCGCCACCGATTTTCTGATTCACGTAGAATTCGGTGGAGCCGCCAGCATGTTTCACCGTATAATGAGCGCAAGGGGTGCTGTTAGGCAATGATTTATAAGAAATGTAAACTGCATATTCGCCAGTTTCCGGTATGTCTGGAGTCCAGATGGCCTTCGCATCTTTTTTGCACGAAACTTGTCTTGCAGTGCCCATCCTGAAAGGGTTTTCGACCCCTGTGTACACGGCTTTCGCGTCTGCGAATCCAAAGCCGCAATCATCCCAGTTGCCCCTTTCTTCGTAATCGCCTTCAATACGCGCGCCCTCGGCTCTCTCGGACCCGAAAGAATGGTCGTTATCCATGATTATCTCGTGTCTCTGAATGTCCCTTTCCCGAGGCGTCATCACGTAAGCCCCGGCATTCTCCAGCATTGGAATCAGGAAAGGCAGAACGTAGCTCTGAGTGTACATGTCCTCGACGGTCTGAAAAACAGGGGCTCTCTGCCATTCCCAACGGTCCGTCTTTTCCTCGTAATAACGGCCGTGGCTTTGCCAAAGCGCAATGTTCCTGCCACTCAGGCCTCTACTAAAATGCATCCCATCTTTCTGCTCGATGAATGAATGCTGCGCACGAGGATCCTTCTCGGTCATAAAAAGGGAAGATACAGGATTGCCATCATTGCCAGAGAGAGGCATCACGTAATCTGAGAGGGGATTAGTTTCTACGAATATATTACCTACGGAATAATTCTTGCAATTTTCTGGCGCCAGCTCGATGAACTTCTCCTTGAACCACTCCACGTCATCCGCTCTCCATGGATAATTTCCAGCGCTGGAGCTGAATCTTAGGTCTAGGAAAGAATTCCTTTTCGTGATGCGTTTCAGCACCAGTTCATTCTTGACGCCAGTCCTTTCATGCATTAGCACCTGTAAGGAATCGCAGGCAGGCTTCAACTCTCTGGCCGTCTGAGCTTCTAAAGAAAAAGTGGTCGCCGTGGCTGCGGCAACAAAAAGAATTGTCCTGAGTTTTAGCATATTAATGTAGAATCAGCTCTCCAAAGCATTCGGGTCTGTGAAAATCTGGTTTTGACGAAACGACAGGGTTCCAGCTGAGGAAATGCGGATGTGCCGTTTTGTCGCCGCATTTGTAGAAATTAGCCCTTACGCTCACCGGAATGTGGTTTTTGTCTATCCCGATCAAATCGAAAGGAATCAGCATGGCGACGCTCCAAGCGAATATCTTGTCTTTCTCATCCCAAATCTTGTGCTCAATGGTGCTGTGCCTGATGACTCTCGACAGTTCTTCCAAGGTTCTCTGATTGCTGTCGTACCGGCTTGTGCGCTTAGACGATAGCAGAGAGCCGATAGCTGTCAGTTCGAAATTGTAATATGTCCCATCGTAAGGGTCGGTGACAAAAAACTCGCAGCAGCTGTCCTCCCAGCTGTTTCCATTATCTTCCAGTGCAGTAGCTCGCAAGTCAAGTCCTCTGACATGAAACATTACGGCCATATAGTCCTTGCAATAGGCTATGGAGCCATTGCAGTCTGGCCAGTAAGGGTATTCTTTTTCCCAGTTGTTTTCGCAGACGGCGAATTTGGCGGCAGACTTTTCCATCGCCAGATCCAGCTGCGACATATTCATTGATTCAAGCCCTTCAATGAAAGGCACCTTTATTCTTTTTGTGGTTTTCATATTCCTAAAGCGCTTGCATGTCATTAAGTTTCCTGTAGAACCCGTTCAGAGCCAGCAGTTCATCGTGCTTGCCTCTCTCCACGATTCTCCCCTCGTGCATCACTATTATCTCGTCCGAATTCTTGATGGTGGAGAGTCTGTGAGCAATGGCTATGGTCGTCCTGTTGGACATCAGCCTCTCCAAGGCTTCCTGAACTATCTTCTCCGACTCGGTGTCCAATGACGCAGTGGCCTCGTCCAGAATCAGGATAGGAGGATTCTTGAGGATTGCCCTCGCGATGCTTATTCTCTGCCTCTGGCCTCCGGAAAGCCTGACGCCGCGGTCTCCGATCACGAAATCATAACCCTCGTCCTTCTCCATTATGAAGTCATGCGCATTCGCAATCTTAGCTGCCTCTATGACCTCTTCCATGGACGCATTCTCGACGCCGAAGGCTATGTTATTGAAAATGGTGTCATTGAACAGGATAGGCTCCTGATTCACGTTCCCGATCAATCCTCTAAGGTCGGCAATCTTCAAGTCCCGAATGTCTGTGCCATCGACTTTGATCGAGCCTTCCTGTGGGTCATAGAACCTGGGAATGAGATCCACGAGAGTCGATTTTCCGGCGCCAGACTCACCCACGATGGCTATATTCTTGCCTTTCTCTATCTTGAGATTTATGTCGTTGAGGATGATCTTCGATCCTTCAGGATATTTGAAGGAAACGTGCTCGATGCTTATGCTGTCATTGAATCCTTTGCAAGGCTTGGCATCAGCTGGCTCCACGATGTCGTTCTTGGCATCAAGTATCTTGTTGATTCTCTCAATGGATGCCATCCCCTTAGGAATCGAATAGCTTGCCTTAGCGAATTCCTTGATAGGATTGATGATGCTGTATAGTATGACCATGAAATACAGGAATATAGGAGCGTCGATGTTGGATTTGCCGCTCAGAATCAGCGCACCGCCCACGCAAAGCACTATCAGAATCATCACCGTCCCCATGAATTCGCTCACAGGATGTGCAAGGGACTGGCGCACCATGACCTTCGCATTCTTCTTCCTCATCCTGTCGGTAACATCATCAAAACGCTTCCCCATCTTCTTCTCCGCAACGAAGGCCTTTACGATTCTGAGCCCTCCGAGGGTCTCCTCGACCTGCGACATAGTGTCGCTCCAGAGCCTCTGGACATCCAGCGATTTCTTTTTCAGATTCCTGCCCACGATGCCCATCACCCAGATGAACAGCGGGGCGAATACGATGGTGAACAGAGTCATCTGCCAACTTATCACAAGCAAGGCCAGGAAATAGAATATTATGAGGATAGGATTCTTGATGAGCATTTCCAGTGAGCCAGTGATCGAGTTCTCGACCTCCATCACGTCACCGCTGATTCTGGCGATGATGTCCCCCTTTCTCTCCTCGGAGAAGAATCCCAGAGGGAGGGACAATATCTTCCTGTAAATATCCAGCCTTATGTCCCTGACGACGCCTGTCCTGATTGGCACCATGATGGCCGCAGAGCCGAAATAACAAGCTGTCTTGAGGGCTGTCATGATCATCAAGAACAAGCTGAGATACACCAGAACCATTATGGGGCCGTAATCTCCTATTGCTTTTTCGAGATAAAAATAGACGTTATTCATGAATGCGTCTCCCATCTGGAAGACAGGCTTGGACCATACCTGTTCCCAAGGAATGAATGAATACACTTTCCCTGAGATGCCGAAAAGGATTCGCAGCATAGGGACTATGAGGGCGAAAGAGAATATGTTGAACAGCGCCGAGAAAATATTCAGCACTACCGACCATCCCAAATATGCCCTGTAAGGCGAAATATATCGCTTTACCATTTTCCAGAATTCTCTCATAGCCTTACATCATTTTAGTCAGCCAATGGAATATTAAGAATATTCTTTTTTTGAATATGTCGTAGTTCAGTGTTTTTGCCGTATCCGAAGGTTTGTTCGTGTTCATCGTTATGCCAGATGTGAACACTGCGCAAGGAACCCCGTTCTCAACGAAAATCCTTTGATCCCCGACCTTGTCGTGAAACATCCTGGTGAAGCTTTCGCTCCCATAGTAGTTCAGGGAGATGTCCAGCCCAAGCCCGTCTTTCGCATTGGCTTCTCTGAGGTCCGCCGCGAAACGTCCATTGCTGAGCATGATCAGATAATCCTTTCGCCCCTTCTTGAGAGGAGAGAGCGTGCTTCCTAGAATGTCAAGCGATACGAAAGCATGAATCTTGTCGGGCAGTATATCCTCCCCAGTCAAGGGATTTTTCAACTCTCCGGCAGACAGGGCCTTCCATAAGGCCTCGGCACCAGCGGAGTTGACCTCCCTGGCATCCAGGGCTACGAAAATCAGATTGTCTCCGTAAGTCCTGTTCAACTGTTTCATTCTCGTGAACATGTCTGCGAGGCTTGTCATGGCCACCACCCCAGAGGCGTTGCTGTCTGCTCCAGGGTACAGGGTGCCGTTCATCATACCATAACTGTCGTAGTGCGCGGCGATTATCGTGTACAGCTGGAAGTCTCTGTCGCTCCTGCCTGGCATGAACCCGATTATGTTGTGCCCTACGGCTTCTCCTGCTTTGAAAGACTGGCTCCAAAGCCCATTTATAGGCAGCAAGGAATCTTTCTGAAATTTTCTGGCAATCCAGAAGGCCGCTTCTGTGGCGCCCAGCGTGCCTGTGCGCCTGCCATTATATTGAGGATCAGTGAGAAACTCTATATTCCTTTGCAACCTGTCTTCTGTTATTATTTTCTCAGCATTGACTCCTGACGCTACCATCTTCCTTTTTTGCTGTGCCTCTGAAAAACAGGGGCAGGCAGCCAGAATCAGCATTAAGAAAATTTTAGGTAAATTCGTTTTCAAAGTATAATTTTGCATTTTAGCACGAAACTTGACAAAGGTAGGAAAATTAAAATTATCACGAAAAATATATATGAAAAGGTTTGCCTCTGCTGCACTGTTCATCATATTGTCCGCATTCTCTGCTCTGGCTCAGTACGACAAGGACGTTTTCTCTTTCAGGGGACGTTCGGCCCTGTCAGAGGGCAGGTATTCCGATGCCATATCGAACTTCAACGTTTTGGCTCGTCTGGATTCCACGGATTGCTGGACATTCTTCTACAGAGGCATAGCAAAGTACAATCTGGGTGACATCAGAGGTGCCTACGCCGACTTCAACAACTCAGTGAGACTGAATCCTGTCTTTACTAACGGCTATCATTTCAGAGCAATCACGCAGAGCCGCATGGGCAAATACGACGATGCCCTTGCAGATTTGCAGCATGCCATAGAGCTAAGGCCTGGGATGACGGGCCTGTATTTCAGCAGGGGCGTGACATATTTCCTTGCCCAGCAATTCGATAATGCCGTGCAAGACTTCGACAGGTACATCAAGAAAGAGCCAAAAGACCCATCCGCTTTTTTGAATCGCGGCGCTTCATACCTATTCTTGAAAGATACTACGAAGGCTCTCGAAGACTACAACAGAGCTATTAAGCTGGACAGATTCGACCCGGAAGGCTATGTTCGCAGGGCCCGCGTCTATGCCTTGCAAGATAAATACGACGAAGCCATAACGGATTTGAATAAGGCCATTTCCCTGGACACTGCTAACACATTCGCTTATTTTAACAGAGCCATACTCTATTATGACAAGCAGGATTTCAACTCAGCCGTTGCCGATTTCAACCGAGTCCTGAAAGACGAGCCTGGAAATGCCCTCACCTTGTACAACCGAAGCCTCATCTATGCGCAGGTCGGAGATTTCGATAGAGCTCTGGCCGACATGGATAGGGTCATTAACATCAATCCGGAAAATGTGCTTGCTTACTACAACCGGGCATCCTATTTCGTTCAGATGGGCCGTTGGATCGATGCCCTGGATGACTATGACAAGGCAATAGAGCTCTATCCAGACTTTGCGAAGGCCTACCTCAACAGGTCTTACGTCAAGAATATGCTGGGCAGGCATAATTCATCAAAGCAAGACTATGACACAGCCCAGAAGAAGGTTCAGGAATATAGGACTGCGCAGTCGAAAGATTCCACTTCCTTTGCGGACACTGCCAGGAAATACAGCAGCCTGCTGGAGCTGGACGCTGATTTTGCGAAGAAAGATTTCGAGAACGAACTACTGCAGAACAGGGATATCAACATCCGTCTGCGGCCTCTGTACAAGTTCGAAATTTCTACGGATGCTGACAATCAGAGATATGCCCTTAGCCACAGGTACGAAAATGCTCTCATCAACAAGTTCATTGCTGACTCAAAGGTGCCTCTGGTCATTTCAAATTCCGACACTCTGCACCATCCAAGATACAACGACAATAACATTGACAATGAGATATATGGCGACACGAATCTCTCTGCAGGGGACTATGGCAATCTGACAGCTGCCGACAGGTCCTTCATCAAAGGAATATATTACGTTCAGTCCAAGCAGTACTCAAAGGCTCTGGATGAATATAATTCCGCTGTCGAGGCTTCTGCTTCGGGAGGATATTCAGACTATTACAAGGCATTCTACAGGATTAACCGAGGAGTGCTGAGGGCTGAAATGATAGATTTCATATCTTCTATCGAGAGCAATGTCCAGACGCTCACTATGGATGACCAAGGAACGACGAGGGCTAGGGTGAGGGATCAGGTGAGCAGGTCTTACGACTATTCAGATGCCATAGCGGACCTTGTCGAGGCTGCTAAGCTGCTGCCAGGCGTGCCTTACATCTACTTCGACTTGGGTAACCTTTACTGCCTGTCTTCGAAGTTCGTGGAGTCTGTGGAAAATTACTCGAAAGCCATTCAATATTATCCTTATATGGGCGATGCCTACTTCAACAGGGGGCTCGTGCTGATTTACATTAAGGATAAAGAGAAAGGCTGCATAGATCTGTCCAGGGCCGGCGAATTAGGGGTTGAGGATGCCTATGCAGTCATCTCCAAGTATTGCGAGGAGGAAAATAAGTAATGTTGAAATTCATTAGTTTCTCAAGCGGCAGCTCAGGAAACTGCTATTTTTTATTTGATGGAGAAAGAGGGCTTCTGATAGATGCGGGAGTGAGCCTGCGGAGGGTAAGAAAGGCTCTGCTCGAAAATGGTCTTGGTTTCGATGCCGTCCGCTGCGTGCTTTTGACGCACGACCACATGGATCATATCCGCCACCTTGGAACGTTCTGCAAGAAGCTCTCGCTGCCAGTTTTTGCCACTTCAGTGCTGCACGAGGCGATTTGCAATAATGAATATGCTGAAGGCTGGGTCGGAGCCTGCCGCAGGAATCTTTCAGACGATGGCCCAACAGAAGTGCTCCCCGGAGTGCTGGCGAGATATTTCATAGTGCCGCACGATGCCTCCCAGACCGTCGGCTACAGCATAGAATGGGGAGGGAAGCACTTCGTTCTTATGACCGACGTAGGAGCAATGACGGAAGAAGCTATCGAATATGCCCAAGCGGCGGATACGCTGGTAATCGAATCCAATTATGATTTGCCAATGCTATTGAAAGGCCGATATACAGAGGAACTAAAGCGCAGGATTCGCGGTGGAAACGGGCATCTGAGCAACGACGAGTGTGCAGACGCGATCGGAAGGGTATGGCACAAGGGGCTTAAGAACATTTTCCTCTGCCATCTGAGCGAAAACAATAATGACCCGCTGAAAGCCTATGAGTCGGCTGCCGATGCTCTTCAAGGAATCATCCTGGAAGATGGGTCAACTGCTAAAGACGAAACCTTCCTGCGAACTCTCCCTAGGGGCAGGGTGTCCCCGTTCTACGAAATATGATATATTCATTTTGAATATTTTAAATTTTCCTATATTAGCGAATATGAAAACACTTATTAAAATTTTATTTTCAATCATGGTAGGAACAAGCATGGCTTCTGCGCTGAGCGCGCAAAGCGTCTATGATTTTACTGTAAAGGACATGAAGGGCAATGATGTTTCATTGTCGCAATACAAAGGTAAAGTCCTGCTGATAGTAAATACTGCCACAGAGTGCGGTTTTACTCCTCAATATGAGGCATTGCAGGCTATGTACGACAAATTCAAGGACAAGGGGCTGGAGATTCTGGATTTTCCATGCAACCAGTTCGGCGGCCAGGCACCGGGGAGCATCGAAGAGATTCATCAGTTCTGCACGCTGAAATACAAGACCACATTCCCGCAGTTCGGCAAAATTGACGTCAATGGCGAGAATGAAAGTCCTCTTTACACGTTCCTGAAGTCTAAGCAGACGTTCAGGGGATTCGGCTCGGGAGACATGGCGCAGAAAATGGATGCGATGCTGAAGAAGCAAGATCCAGATTATGCTTCCAAGAGTGACATCAAGTGGAACTTCACTAAGTTCCTTGTGGACAAAGAGGGCAACGTAGTTGCTCGTTTCGAGCCGACCGCCAGCATGAACTTCGTTCAGAACGTAGTAAGCTCCAAGCTATACTAAAGGGAAAGCCAGGAATTGAAAAAATCCTATTTCCTGGAAAGCCTCTTAAGCCCTTGGGCTATTCTTTCGATGCCTGCCAGCAGCCTAGTGCGAGGGCAGGCAATATTTATTCTCATGAAGCCCTCTTTTCCGTACATCACGCCGGAATTAATCCAGACATGCTCGTTCTCTATAAGGCTCTTCTCAATCTCTTCTGTCGGCAGGCCCACTGAACGGACATCTATCCACGCCAGATAAGTGCCTTCCAGCTTGCTCACGAGCACGTCAGGAATTTCATCCTCGAACAAATTCACTAGTTCCAGGTAATTATCCCAGAGATACTGGTTGAGTTCCTTGAGCCAATCTTCCCCCTCGTCGTAGGCAGCCTGAAGGGCAACTATTCCGAAAGGATTCAAGTCGCAGTGTTCGTAAATATTGATGACCTTGTCAATCATCATCTTCCAGTCCTTGCGGCTGGTAATTATGTTTGATATTTCCAGGCCGGCGATGTTGAAGGATTTGCTGGGCGATCCCATTTGTATCGTATTGTCTTGAATCTCAGGCGATAGTGAAGCCATAGGAGTAAAGTGGCACCCAGGCATCTCCAGCTCGCAGTGAATCTCGTCGCTTATAACTATGACGCCATGCCTGCGGCATATTTCCGCGACCTTAAGCAGATCCTCTTTCGGCCACACCCTGCCGCAAGGGTTGTGAGGATTGCAAAACAGCAGTGCCTTCACCATAGGATCAGCGCACTTCTTTTCCAAATCCTCGAAATCCAGATACCATGTAGGGACATCCCCCTCAGTGTCGTAAATCAACGGGTTCTCAACAAGCTCGCAGCCCTGATTCCGGACAGCGGAGAAGAAACAGTTATATGCAGGCGTCTGTATTATCACCTTCGGAAGCTCTCCGTTCGGCCCCTTCCCATCATTCGGTTTCCTGACCACCTTCCCGCCTGCGACCTCGTAATGAGTTACGGCCTCGATGACTATCGACATTCCTGGCACGATGCCGTCAATCGGAATGTACCAGTCCTTCTGGGTATGCCAGCCACGTCTCCTTTGCCACCAATTGATTGACGACTCGAAATATGAGTCTGGAACATGGGTGTATCCGAATATTCCCTGCTCAGCCCTCTTCCTCACCGCCTCCTGAATCGCCGGTGCGGCCTTGAAATCCATGTCTGCCACCCACATAGGGATTACGTTTTCGGAAATGGGGCCTGCCGGGCTAGGCGCATCCCATTTGACGCAGCTGGTGCCGCGCCTGACTGTCATCTCATCGAAATTATACTTGCTCATCATTAGCTTTTTTTTATGAATATAGGATATTTGGCTTAAAGTGTATTGTACGTGCGCTAAAATAACAAAATATATTAATTTTGCCTAATGAATCACAGTTTGCTGACAGTATTTCCGCTTCTCCTCGTTCTCATCGCAGGGCATTCCTGCAGCAGGACGGAGCATCAGTTCCATAGCCCTGAAGCGTCTTTCTTGAATATCTCGGAGCAGGGACAGGGCTGGATTGCAGTGTCAATTTCTCCGTTTGATGGCAGCAAGGACACCCTTGTCATACGCCACCCTGTCAGCAGGATTATAGCGATGTCTACTTCCTACGTGGGCTTTCTGGATGCTTTGGGTTGCGATTCCGTGATTTGCGGAGTGTCAGGAGTGAACTACGTCTCTTCCCCAGAACTGCGTTCTCGCAGTGTTGCAGACGTGGGGTATGAGGCAAATCCAGATTATGAGAAAATCATGGCTCTGCATCCAGATGTCCTTCTCACTTACCAGGTCAGCGGGGCAAAATCCCAATTCATCTCGAAGCTGGAGGCCTTAGGCATCCCGGTCTTCATTCTTCACGAGCACTTGGAAAGCAATCCTCTTGCGAGGGCTTCCTACATAAGGTTCTTCGGAGCGCTGACCGGAAAGATGCACGAGGCTGACTCGGTGCTGGAGGCGGTCTCGTCTGATTATGTGGCTCTGGCAGATTCCGTGAGCAAAAACATGGGGGAGCGCCGTAAGGTGCTGATGAACATTCCGTACGATGACGCATGGTTCATGCCGGGAGAGAATAATTACCTGTCTTGCCTAGTCCGAGATGCCGGAGGGGAGGTGCTGGGCGGCAAGCCTGGGCAAGAAACGTCTTCTAGCATATTCATAGAGACGGCATATTCTTTGTCAAAGGAGGCAGACCTATGGCTGAATGTGGGCTGGTGCCAGTCATTGGAACAACTCTTGGGAATTAATCCTTTGTTTGGGGATATGCTGACGAATATCCAGAATAATGCTGCTGCCAGAGGACATGACCGGAATTCTGTGGTCTGGAATGACAATCTGCGGCTGAATCCTAGCGGAGGCAATGATTTCTGGGAATCGGGAGTCGTGCGTCCAGACCTCATGCTGCGAGACCTCGTAGGGATATTCGGTGACGGCGGAGGAAACGAGACATATTATCGCGTGATCCGTTAGAGACCCTTTGCAACCAGGTTGCGGGAATTTATCGCCATATTCGCAGTTACGAAATATTCAGTGAATTATGGAAAAAGAGAATAAAATTGCGCTTTGGAAAATCATGGTCTCAGGCCTGCTTCTGGCGGCTGCCGTGGCCGTCGAGGAATGCTCAGATCTCAGCACTTGGCAGCTGCTCCTCATTTATCTGGTTCCATATTTCATGGTGGGCTGGGACACGCTGCGTGAGGCTGGTGAGAAAATATTCAAGGGAGAGCTCTTGGACGAGGATTTTTTGATGAGCGTGGCGACGATAGGGGCTTTGGCGATTGGTTTCTTGCCAGATACCGATAATCAGTTCCCAGAGGCCGTCGTGGTCATGCTGTTCTTCCAGATTGGAGAGCTTTTCGAGAGCATCGCAGAGGGGAAAAGCCGCAAGTCGATAGCCTCTTTGATGAACATAAGGCCGGATGCCGCTTTCGTGGAGCGCGATGGCAAGTTGCTGAGCGTCAATCCATCGGAAGTGGCTGTCGGAGAAATTATCGTGATAAAGCCTGGAGAGAAAGTGCCTCTGGACGGTGTCGTTGTGGAAGGCTCTTCTTCTCTGAATACTGTTGCGCTGACCGGTGAGAGCGTTCCGAGAGACATTTCTGTTGGCGATTCCATCGTTTCTGGCTGCGTGAATCAGGGCGGTCTCCTGAGAGCCCGCGTCACTAAATCTTTCGGCGAGTCTACGGCTTCAAAAATCATCGATTTGGTTGAAAATGCCTCATCTAACAAGTCCAGAAGCGAAAGTTTCATAACTCGGTTCGCTCGAGCCTACACTCCTTCGGTTGTCGCCGCAGCAGTGCTGCTTGCTTTGCTGCCTCCTCTTCTTTCTGGCAGTTTCATGGCAGCATTCCCAACGTGGCTTTACCGCTCGCTCATATTCCTTATTGTCTCTTGCCCATGCGCCCTCGTGATTTCTGTGCCGTTGTCTTTTTTCGGCGGCATAGGAGGTGCATCCAGGAAGGGTATTCTTATAAAGGGCTCAAATTACCTGGAGGCACTCACGAAGCTGGATACTGTCGTTTTCGATAAGACCGGCACGCTAACCAAGGGCGTCTTCGAAGTCGATGCCGTGCATCCGTTTGCCGCGCATCCTCAGGATTCCCCATTGGAATGCACTGAGGAGAAGGAGAAGAGGCTGCTGCATCTAGCCGCTCATGTCGAGAGTTTCTCCACCCATCCTATCGCAATTTCTTTGAGGAATGCCTATCCGCACATCGATGATGGCTGTTCTGTGGAAAACGTTGAGGAAATTGCCGGAAGGGGAGTGCGAGCCAATGTTAACGGCCATCTGGTTTGCGTGGGCAATTCCAAGATGATGGAAGAGGCCGGCGCCGCCTGGAAGCCTTGCGAGAAGGTTGGAACGATCATCCATGTATGCTCCGATGGGGAATATCTCGGGCACATCATAGTTTCAGATGTCATAAAGGATGATGCCAAGTCTGCCATCGCTGAGCTTAAGACGTTGGGAGTGCGCCGGACGGTGATGCTGACTGGCGACAAGAAAGAGGTCGGGGAATATGTCGCCTTGCAGGTCGGCGTTGATGAATGTCGAGCCGATCTGCTGCCTGCAGAAAAGGTCTCGTGCGTTGAGAGTCTGCTTAAGGATAAGCCTGCCGGGAAAGTCCTGGCATTCGTAGGCGACGGAATAAACGATGCTCCTGTGCTGGCACGTGCAGATGTGGGCATTGCCATGGGCGGACTAGGCTCCGATGCCGCAATCGAGGCTGCTGACGTTGTCCTGATGGACGACAAGCCATCCAAAATCGCCACAGGAATCCGCATCGCCCGACGAACCCTTCGCATCGCCAACGAAAACACCTGGTTTGCTATCGGCATAAAGCTTCTGGTTTTATGTCTTGCCACTTTCGGCCTTGCCACCATGTGGATGAGCGTCTTCGCCGATGTCGGCGTCACTGTCCTCGCCGTCCTGAATTCCCTCCGCACCCTCCGGTAACGACAACCTACCACTTCCGCTTTTCAAGTAGTTAGAACGTCAGAGTCCAATTTAACCACTCAGCTTCCGAATGGCGTTCTAACCCCCTCTTGGTTATGGTAACGTTAGAACGCAAAATATAGAAACACTGCAATATGTCGCCACAAACCGTTCTAGCCGTTCTACCAGATTCATCACTTTTCTATGAGAAGCATGGCTTGAAGAATGTCCTTGGAAACTAACATCACCCGGCTGAGGCTTGAAACTGAATACGTCCTCCTGTTCTGCCATAGGCACCTGGCAATCGCAATTCTTTCCTCAGCGCTGGCACTGGCGATGTTGGGTCGTCCGTAAACCTTTCTGCACAGATCTTTAGCTTCCCTCCTGAGTTCGGTCTCGTAGAACGTGATGCCGACATTCCTTGCGCATTCTGCATCAAGCTTTCCTTCCAAATCTCTCTTCTGATGAATGAACGCAATGAAGACGCGAGCATTTCCGAACTCCTTCTCAACCCTAACCCAATCCATGTAGCAATGAGGTAAGATCATACCCTCTTCGTTCACTCTCCACGATTGGGGAAGCGCCACGTTCGTATGGAAAACTCTTCTCTGCACCCTTACAGGAATATCACTTATTGCTTTGCCAGCCTTTGCCAACGTCTCGTGGTCTACGAAATAGATATCCCCAGGTCCCCACTCGTATTTCCATGGCATCATAGGAAATCCTGCTGCCAGAGCATTCCTATAGACATAAATGATTTTATTTTTCAATTCAGTCGACTCGTGGATGGGATCCATGGATACCTCAAGATTGCCATTCGAGTATGCATTCCTGCCCTTCCTGTTAATGAATATATTCAGTTTGACAATCATGTCTTTCTTGAATTTTGCACAAGCACTGACGGAGCCAGAGACTATCGCATGAAAGTGAGTCTCCATTATCTGGTCTGCAAGGATTTTGACGCCATTTGCAAAGGATGTTATCGCTATCATGTTCATAGCTAGGATTTTATCCTCTCTTGCAGAGAATAGCGCATTAATTTTTTTTCCGTTAGAGTAAATGTGAAAGCAGTCGGAAACTGGCTTAGGTTGAAAATCGTTGTTCATGGCTGAAGTCTGATTAAGTCTTTGCGCTGATAAAATTAGGCAAAACAATTGAATTTCGCCATAGCCATAAGAAACATTGTCTCCTAGATTAGATTGTCATGTTTATTACGATACATCTGTCTAGAACGCATATGGCAGTTTCATGGCGTATAAGTAAACTAACCGTTCTAACCCCCTCTTGGTTTCGCCATGGTTAGAACGCAAATGTGTGTAATGATCCGTGGGTCTATTTTTCCCGTTCTGACTTGATGCAGTGCGTCAGATGGAGGCTGGCATGCCAAATTATTATGAGGCGGAATTCTTTGGAATATTCATAAATTTGTGATGAAACACATTGTGGCAAGGATCTGGTGCGGCAGAAGGCTGATTGCATAATGGCAAGGATGGTGCTGTGCCGGGGTAGTGATGCTGATGCAGACATGATAAGAAATCTATGAATATGGAATATTCAGAAATATTGTCGCTTCTAGGCAGGCATGGGGTCAGGGTTACGCCGAACAGGGTTTTGGTGGCGATGGCTCTTGCCGAAGAGAAGCGGCCTCTCAGCATGACGGAACTAGAAGACAGAATCGAGACGGTGGATAAATCCGGAATATTCAGAACCCTGGAAATATTCAAGGAACATCATCTGGTGCATGCGATTGAAGGTAGCAGCGAAGGAACGAGGTACGAGCTATGCCTAAGCGAGGATGATGAAAATGACAACGATGCCCATCTCCATTTCTATTGCGAAAAGTGCCATAAGACATTCTGCCTAAAAGACATACCTATCCCGAAAGTGACTTTGCCAAATGGCTATGAAGCCACGGGCTCAAGCTATGTCATAAAAGGGATGTGCCCGGAGTGTTCCGGCAAGAGGTAAGCCTGGCTAATCCGCTTTCTACCTTAGAAAATTATCGAGAAATCCAATTTTCCGGCAGAGCCTATTTGCTCAGAGGCAATCATGATGCGACCTTCGGACTTTTGCGTTAAAGGGGATCTTGCGGCTAATTCGATGGCGATTATATCACCCGTCCGGATGTAGGCAAGACGGGATGCCTGGACAATAGCGTCTTCCGCCATGCCGAGCGGAGGGAGAGCGCACCGGAACAGCTCTCGCTCGTTCTTCTTTAATATGAATCCTGTCTCTGAAGGGAGTGATGAATATTCAGATAGCGCAATGCATGGGGCAGGGAGGTAAGAAGTCTTGTCAAGGCACAGCGCCTCGGCAAAGCCTTCAGGACTGCCGTCCATGATGTTCCGGGGGTATAGCAAGATGCCGAATCCAACTCCGTCGAAATATCTTCCTGCGAATTTCTTCTGTACGCTTCGCCCCGGTTTCAGGATGTGGGCGAAAAACACAGGAGCGTAGCCGAGGGCCTCGACAAACTGCGGAGGATAGAAATCTTCGTTATCCTTCTCCCACGTCGTGTCCGGGCGGCAGACTATGCGCCCTGAGTATGTCCTAGTCAGAATGTTCATTGATCCTTGGCAGGATATTCATTTAGAATAGCTTGCCACCTTCGAATTTTGCCTTCATCTTGGCCACTGCGTCAGAAAATTCCTCCGCTCCCAATGGTTTGGTCATGGCCTCCCTCTTTTCTTTCTCGAACTGCTCTTTCAGGCGCTGGAACTGGCGTTTCGTGTCCATCGTGAACTCGCCGTTCTCGATCCAGTCGTAGTAAGTCGGCTCTTTTTCGTAGATTTCCCTGGCTGTCTTGCCTTTATGCTTTCCGAAATTAATCACGGCCTCATTGTCTTTGCCTAGAATCAGCCTGCCGGCATAATCAATCGTGCGAGGCCTCCCGCCAACGCCAGAAAGGAATTCCACATCGTTCTTGAGAGCAACCTCATGGTATTTGTCAGGCTTCTGGTACATCTCCAGCTGGCCTTTCAACACCTCATATGTGGCGACGGTGTCAGCCTCGGCGGTGTGCCAGTCTATTTCGTCCTCATTTGTGGCTATCGTGTCGGCTTCGGCAGAGTGGGCAATTATGGGCGCCTTTCCGCCACAATAGAATCTGTAGGCTGCGCGAAGGTTTCTCGGCTCCATATAATGATAAATTGTCTGCACATCGATCATGCGCTTCTCGTGCAAATCAATATTCAGGCTGTCCAGAGTTGCTTGTGCCCTCTGCCTGGCATCTGGAGAAAGCTTTGTATTGCCGAGTCGCTTCAGGCAGTAGGCTCTTGCCCTCTCGATCTCCTCCGAGAGCATCGGCAGATCGAATTTGGTCGAATTGAATCCGGCAAGGTCGCTATCCCTCAGCCAATCTATGACTTCAGTAACTATTTCTATGAATTTCGGTTCGTGAGCGACATCCTCGTCTTTGATCCCGTTCACTTCCGATGCCTGAGGGTCGATTCCCTTTTGCTTGCCAGCCACATAGTCCCAAGGGCACACGCGCCATGTTTTCACCTTCGTGCTGTGATCGGGGAAAACCTTCACGAAACTAAGTTCAACGATAGAGTCATTTACTAGATTAAGTCCCGTGCTCTCTATGTCGAAAAAGAGCAAAGGCCTCTGTAGTTCAAGTTCCATGGCTAATCTTTCTTATGAGATGTTCATGAATATTCCGTCTTGACTTTTAAGAAACCATGATAGGCATCAGGATGCCGCAAACTTTCTCTGTGTCAGCTTCTTCCTCTGAAGGAACTATCAATGCGGCCCTGCGAGCGTCCGCGAACTTCATTACCAATGTCTCGCAAGTCATGTTGGACAGAATCTCGATTAGGAACGTGGACTTGAATCCGATTGAAAGCTCGTCTCCGGAATAGTCGCAATTTATCTTCTCGTATGCGGCGATGGCGAACCCGAGGTCTTGGGCGGATATCTCCAGCTGGCCAGGCTTAAGATCCAGTTTAATGTGATTTGACGCCTTATTTGCGCAGACGGACACGCGCTTGACGGTGTTAAGAAGCAGTTGCCTGTCGATTTTCAGTATGCTGGAATTGTTCTGAGGAATGACATCGCGGTATTTAGGATATTTCCCGACTATCAGCCTGCAAATCATCGTAGTCTTACCGAAAGCGAAGACAACGGTGCTGGAATCGAATGTTATATTGACCTCCTCATCGTCTTTGTCAAGTATCGACCTCAGGACCGCCGCTGGTTTCTTGTGAAGAATGAACGAGCATTTTTCCTCCGCCTTCACGTCATTCGTCGTGTAGCATATCAGTTTGTGGGAGTCAGAAGCCACCAGCGTAGTGGATTGTACATCGAAATCGAAGAATATTCCGTTCATCGCAGGTCGGATTTCATCATCTGCGGTAGCATAAATGGTTCCGCTGATTCCGTCTGCGAGGCTCTGAGCCGGGAATGTGATTTTCTCGGCATCGTCCCCGGCTCCCTTTATCTCAGGATAGTCCTCAGCTGGAAAGAACGGGAGTATAGAGTTACCGGTAGCCCAATCGCATTCGATGGAGCTGTCGGAAGCTGTATTGATCGTAAGCGGCTGGTCAGGAAGCTCTTTTAGAAGATCGATGATATGCCTTGCCGGGACAGCGATTTTCCCTTCTTCCTCTGTCTTGTCAACTTCGATGCTAGTCCTCAAGGTAAGCTCTGAATCTGAGGCAGTGACCTCCAGAAGATTGCCTTCCAATACGAAAAGAAAATTTTCGAGGATGGGCAGAGCCGATTTTGCAGGAATAGCCTTGGATATATCCATCAATCCTTTGAGGAGCTCTGTGCTTGATACGTTGAATTTCATATTCTTTGATTATTTAGTTCCTTTTTTCGCCTCGCCGAAGCGGCTTCAGCAAATACAAATATAAGAATATATTTGAGAAAACAGATGGCACATAATTTGAGATTTTATTATCGGCTCTTGAAATGCTTTAAACACGCTTTTCGAGAGTCATTTTGTCCTGAACTTGATTCAGGATCCATTTACGCCCCTCCGTCATCCTGAACTTGATTCGGGATCCGTATTTGGAACTATGAAATATGAAATAATTTTAATTAATAAAATATGTCAACGATGAAAAAAAGTGTTATTACGATTCTGTTGTCCGTGGTCTTAAGCGTGCTGGCTGCGTATGGCGTAGTCAAAGCTGCGAATACCAGCAACGGCGACAGTGCCGGAACAGTGGAAAATGTCACTAAGACTGTCAATTTGGCACAGTCTGATTATCCTGATTTTACCTATGCGGCAGAGTCCGCCGTAGAGGCGGTGGTTTATGTCGAAGTCACGATCACCCAGCAATATCAGATTTCGGATCCTTTCTTTCGTTTCTTCTTCGGGGATGAAGGTCCCCAGACCAGAGAACAGCAGGGTAGCGGCTCAGGCGTGATCATCCGCCCGGATGGCTACATAGTGACTAACAACCACGTCGTCGCAAATGCAACGAAGATCGAGGTTACCTTGAATAATAATAAGAAATACACCGCAAAGGTGATAGGGACAGATCCTGCTACCGATGTTGCCCTTATCAAGATTGATGCGACAGGCCTGCCGACGATTCCTTTCGGAGACTCTGACAATCTTCGCCTTGGCGAGTGGGTTCTTGCCATAGGTAGCCCTCTGGGGTACGAGCTTCGGTCCACTATCACCGCAGGCATCGTCAGCGCAAAGGGGCGTTCGATGGGACGTGATCCTAGAACTCAGCAGAGTCAGCTTCAGATAGAGTCTTTCATTCAGACAGATGCGGCAGTGAACCCTGGAAACTCAGGCGGCGCCCTCGTGAACAAGAAAGGTGAGCTGGTCGGAATCAATACGGCCATAATTTCCCAGACAGGCTCATATTCGGGATATTCATTTGCAGTGCCTGTGAATATAGTAAAGAAAGTAGTCGAGGATCTCATCGATTTCGGCTCCGTTAAGAGGGCAGTCCTGGGCATCTCCATGAGCGATCTTAACGAAAATCTCGCTAAGAGCCTGAAATACAATTCAGTCGAAGAAATGACCGAGAAATTGAAACTTTCTGATTTAAACGGCGTATATATTGGTGAGGTTGTGAAAGGTAGTGCTGCACAGAAGGCTGGAGTGCAAGAGGGTGACATACTGATTGCCATCGATGGAGAGAAAGTCCATGGTGGCTCTTCAGTTCAGGAGAAAGTCAATTCCTATCGTCCAGGTGATAAAGCTAAGCTTACCGTAATCCGTGAGGGCAAAGAAAAGCAGCTTGAAGTTACGTTCAAGGGCAGCACTTACGAGAACGGCGCAGAGGTAGGCGAAGGCGAGATTGCATTCTACGGCGCTACTTTGAAGGCGGCGTCAAAGGAAACTCTCAGCAAGCTTGGATTGAAGAATGGGGTTGAGGTCGTTTCCGTCGGCACGGGCAAGATGCTGGACGCTGGAGCTTCCGAAGGCTTAGTGATCACTTACGTGAACGACAAGGCCGTAAGCACGCCTCAGGACGTTGTTAATGCCGCAAAATCTGCAAGCAGGTCTGTATACATCGAAGGTATTTCCGCAAATGGAAGGAAGACTTACTTCGGATTCGGCAAGGAATAAACTGGACTGTTTTTGACTGTGTTTCCCTTGCGAGGCCTGTAAAAACAGCTTCGCAAGGGAATATTTTCAAACTATATGAGACAACTTAAGATTACCAAATCAATCACCAACCGCGAGAGCGCGTCATTGGACAAGTATTTACAGGAAATAGGACGTGAAGAGCTGGTGACGCCGGAAGAGGAAGTGGAACTTTCGCAAAGAATTCGCAAAGGTGACCAGAAAGCACTAGAAAAACTTACGCGAGCCAATCTGAGGTTCGTGGTTTCTGTCGCTAAGCAATATCAGAATCAAGGGCTCAGCCTTCCGGACCTCATCAATGAGGGCAATCTGGGACTAATTAAGGCGGCTGAGAAATTTGACGAGACCAGAGGCTTCAAATTCATTTCCTATGCCGTGTGGTGGATTCGTCAGTCGATACTACAGGCTCTGGCAGAGCAATCCAGGATAGTCAGGCTGCCGCTCAATCAGGTCGGCTCCCTGAATAAAATCAACAAGGCTCTGTCTCAGTTCGAGCAAAAGAATGAGCGTGCTCCTTCCAACGAGGAGCTTTCCGAGATGATTGACATTCCTCAGGATAAGATTTCTGATACTCTGAGGGTGTCCGGAAGGCATGTCTCCGTGGATGCCCCTTTCGTTGAGGGCGAGGATAACAGCCTGCTTGACGTCATCCCTAACGATGATTCTCCTAGCGCAGATAAAGGACTTGAGAATGAGTCTCTCAGCACCGAGATTGAAAGAGCACTGCAGATTCTTACTCCTCGCGAGAGGGAAATCATCAAGAGTTTCTTCGGAATAGGCTGCCAGGAGATGACGCTTGAGGAAATTGGCGAGAGGCTCGATCTCACGAGGGAAAGGGTTCGTCAGATCAAGGAAAAAGCTATTCGTAAATTAAAGAAACCAACCGCAAGCTCTTTGCTCAAAACCTATCTAGGCTGATGACTCCAGAAATATTCATTGCTTCAAAGGCTTCAGAAGCCATAAAAGCGCTTTATAATGCCGAGCTTGACGCAAAGGATCTGCAAGTCTCGGTCACAAGAAAAGAATTCGAAGGGGACTACACTCTTGTGGTGTTCCCCCTTCTTCGTTTGTCACATGCCGCTCCAGAGGCTACCGGGAATGCCATAGGCGATTGGTTGAAGACGAATGTGCCTGAAATAAGTTCATTCAACTGCGTGAAGGGTTTCTTGAATATATGCTTCTCGAACCTTTTCTGGAACGAGTTGTTCTCGGAAATCGCAGGCAAGGAAAATTTCGGCCAGCTTCCTTCCACGGGAAGGAACGTCATGGTCGAGTTTTCTTCCCCGAACACGAATAAGCCTCTGCATCTCGGTCACATCAGGAACAACCTGCTGGGGGATTCTGTTTCCAGGCTGCTCATGGCCAGCGGAAACAATGTCATCAAGGCTACGCTCGTAAATGACAGGGGAGTGCATATCTGCAAGTCCATGTACGCCTGGCTAAAGGTTGGTGGTGGAGCGACGCCTGAGTCCACGGGAAAGAAGGGAGACCACCTGGTTGGGGACATGTACGTGGCTTTCAACGATATATTCACAAAAGAGGTCACTGCTCTCATGGAGAAAGGCATGTCGAAGGAAGAGGCTGAAAAGGAGGCTCCTTCCATAAAGGCGGCTCACGAGATGCTGCAGAAGTGGGAGGCTGGCGACAAGGAAGTGCGCGACCTATGGGCTAAGATGAACAAGTGGGTGCTGGATGGCTTCGATGAAACCTATAAGGCGCTTGGAATATCTTTCGACAGGACATATTTCGAGTCTCAAACCTATCTTCTTGGTAAGTCGCTGGTGCAGAAAGGTTTGAACATGGGTGTCTTCGTGAAGGATCCAGATGGCTCTGTTTGGTGCGACTTGACTGCCGATGGCTTGGACAGGAAACTTCTCATCCGCTCCGATGGCACTTCTGTCTACATTACGCAGGACTTGGGCACTGCGGAGAAACGTTTCCAGGAATATAACCTCGACTCTCACATCTACGTCGTGGGAGACGAACAGAATTATCATTTCCAGGTCTTAAAGCTCATCCTGAAGAAGCTGGGCTTTGCTTGGGCGGACAATATCTATCACCTGTCTTATGGCATGGTGGAACTGCCTGAGGGTAAGATGAAATCTCGAGAGGGCACGGTAGTGGATGCAGATGACTTAATCCAGAAGATGTACGAGGAGGCCAAGGCTACTTCCGAGGAGTCTGGTAAGCTGGAGGGGGTGCCTGAAGAGGAAAAGGAGAGGCTTTACAAGATGATTGGCCTGGGTGCCCTGAAATATTTCATCATCAAGGTCGACCCGAAGAAGACGATGCTCTTCAATCCGAAGGAATCCATCGATTTCAACGGCAACACCGGTCCATTCATTCAGTATACCCATGCCAGGATTAAATCCATCCTGAGAAAGGCAGAAGAAAGGAATATATCATATTCAAGAAGCTGCATTCCTACGGTTGAGCTTAGTGCCAAGGAAATCAGGCTGCTGAAGCTTCTGAATTCGTTTCCTTCGAAAGTCGCCGAGGGAGCTGCGGCCTATTCGCCTGCAGTCATAGCTAACTATGCCTACGATGTGGCTAAGGAGTTCAACCAGTATTACCACGACACGCCGATCTTGAAGGAGACGGATCAGGATGTCCTGATGGCCAGGCTTGCCCTCATCGACACCCTTGCCTCAGTTCTCCGCAATGCGATGGGCATCCTAGGCATCGAACTTCCGGAGAGAATGTAATGAATGGGCAGGCGGAAATGTTTCCGACCTCGAAGAAAGAGGTGGAGGCTCTGGGATGGGATTACATAGACATCATCTTCTTCACGGGTGATGCCTTCGTGGATCATCCGTCCTTCGGGACGGCGTGCATTGCTCGCTGGCTGCAGAAATCCGGTTACAGGATTGCTGTGGTGCCTCAGCCTAACTGGCGTGATGACCTACGGGATTTCCGCAAGCTGGGTGCTCCCAGACTGTATTTCGCCGTGAATTCTGGAGCGATGGATTCAATGGTGAACCATTACACTGCCGCCAAGCGCCTGCGCCACGATGATGCCTACACTCCTGACGGACGTGCCGGCCAGAGGCCGGACTACGCCGTGAGCGTATACACGAAGATATTGAAAGAATTGTTTCCGGACGTGCCTGTAGTGATTGGAGGCATCGAGGCATCGCTGCGCAGGCTCACGCATTATGACTATTGGAAGGACGAGCTGCTGCCGTCAATTCTGGAGTGGTGCCCTGCAGACTATCTCTGCTATGGAATGGGCGAAAGGCCGATGCTCGAACTCACGAGAGCCATAGAAGCGCAAAGGAATATTAATGATATTCATAAAATACCTCAGATCGCATTCAAGATGACGGGCCATCCGAAGGCATCTGATGGAGTTCTTACGCTGCATTCCTTCGAGGAGTGCAAGGCGGACAAGAAAGCTTTCGCTGAAAATTTCCATCTCATTGAGACTCATGCGAATATGATGCATCCGGCGACAATGGTGGAACCAGTCGGGAATGGCTACGTTCAGATTAATCCTCCGTATCCTCCTGCCACGTCCGAGGAAATGGACTCGTACTGGGACCTGCCATTCACCAAGCTGCCTCATCCCCGCTACAAGGGTAAGCGTATCCCTGCATACGATATGATCAAAGACTCCATAATCACTCATCGCGGGTGCTTCGGAGGCTGCAATTTCTGTACTATCGCGGCGCACCAGGGAAAGTTCATCCAGTCCCGCTCGCAAGAGTCCATCATAGGAGAAGTGCGCAAGCTTGCGAAGATGCCTGAATTTCATGGGAACATATCGGATTTGGGGGCTCCTACCGCAAATATGTACATGATGCATGGCCGTGATATGTCCAAATGCGAGGTTTGCAGGCGTAAATCTTGCCTGTTCCCAGGCCCGTGTCCTAATCTCGTCAGATCTCATAAACAGCTTCTGGAACTCTACGAGAAAGTCGATTCAGTGCCGGGAGTTCGCCATTCCTACATCGGCAGCGGGATTCGCTACGACCTGTTCCTGACCGAGGATGGTTTCGTGGACGAGACTTCGAAGCCCTATCTTAAGACGCTCATCCTGGATCATACTTCCGGCCGGTTAAAAGTGGCTCCGGAGCATACCGAGGATAAAGTCCTTAAATATATTGCCAAGCCTTCGTTCCGGTTGTTCGTGCGCCTGCGTCAGGAATTCGACAAAATCTGCCGCGAGAATGGCCGCAGGACTGGAATAGTACCGTATTTCATTTCTTCTCATCCGGGATGCACCATGAAAGACATGGAGAACCTCTCCAAGAACCCTGCCCTGAAGGGCTTGTACATGGATCAGGTCCAAGATTTCACGCCAACGCCCATGACGACCTCTTCCGTGATGTATTATTCGGGCTTGGACCCGAGGAACATGGAGCCTGTATTCGTGGAGCGTGAAATGGATAAGAAGCAGCTCCAGAAATCTTTCTTTTTCAAGAAAAACACCAGGGAGCCCTCTAGAACTCAATCTTCACGACATCGTCGGTGAAAGACCTGTCTTTGTCGCTTAAGGTGAAAGTGAGCACGCCGCTCCTGTAGGCGTACATTATGTCCTTCCCTGTCCTAAGGCATTTCACAGACTTTGGCTGTCGTCCGGTAAGCACGGATGCCTGTCCCTTGAAACCTCGCTCAAGGTGAGCGTACCAGATGTCTTTCCCCCTGGATGTCAGAGGAACATTGCTGAAACGCACTCCCGGGGTTACTTCCGCCCCCATCAGCGATTCCCCGCTATGGGCAAGCCATGTCTTGAGGGAGTCAAGCTTGGAATAGAACCCAGGCATCATCCGACCGTCTTTATCGGGGCCGGCGTTGATTAGGAAATTGCCGCCGAATGACCGGGAAGCGACGAACTCTTCCATGAACCAAGACATAGGGCGGAACGAGCCGGTCTTGTCGAAGCCCCATCCGCCTCCACCGTGGGTCCAGATATGGCAATGGTCGAACCATTTGGAAGGAGAATAGGTGGGTTTCAAACCCTCGAAAGGGGTCGTGAAGTCGCCTACCCTGTAGCCGTTCCCGTTAGGGTCATCCGGATTGGTCACATTTGACCAGCGGTCATTGACCACGATGTCAGGCTGCAAGGACCTTATCCATGAATATATCGCTTCGGTGTGCTGGTCCTCTATCCCGTCCCATCCCATTCCGTCCAGCCAAAGGACGTCTATTTTGCCGTAATTGGTAAGCAGCTCTTCAATCTGAGCCATCACGTAGCCGAGGAACCTGGCGTATTGCTCGTCGTTGTCTTTCGGTAGCACGCGCTTCTGCCCTCTGGTGGCGACATCGAATTCTTCATCCGGCATGGCTCCAGGATAGTGCCAGTCGCGAGGGGAGTAGTAAAGCCCTACTCTCAGGCCGGCTTCGCGGCATGCCTCTACGTATTCTTTTACGAGATCTCTTCCGCCCAAGTATTGCTTCGTCCCGATTCCATATTTCGAAGGCCATAGCGCATAGCCGTCATGATGCCTTGACGTGAGCACGGCATATTTGAACCCGGCTTCGCTGGCAGCCTTTAGATATTCGAATGGATGCTCGCCGGGGCGGAATTCTTTTGCCCAGTCATAATATTCTTTCCTTGTGCGGTATCCGCCGTTCCATCTGTAGCCTTTGATCATCGCCCATGACGGCTGCGCCCCTGCGACGCTGTGAATGCCCCAGTGCATGAAAAGGCCGAGGCTAGCTTCGGGGAACCATTGTGCTCCTTCGCTCGGGTTAGGGAAAACGAGTGTCTTTCCCGGGTTGGACTTGATGATCTCTTTTGCTTTGCGCAGATCAGAATTTGAAATCTCGTAATCCTTAGGGCTTATCTCCCAGACTTCTTGCGAAAATGCAGGAATGAGCGCCGCTAGAGCGGCAAACGTGGCTATTATTCTTTTCATGTCTGCAAAAATAAACAAAATATTCTGTAACAAACCGTGGTTTCTTTCGTTATTATTGTGGAAACAGTGATAAGACATGACAAGAGCGGAACAAATGACATTCTACAGAACCCACGCAAGGCGGTTGTTCAATATCAGCATGAGGATATTGCGCGACAGCGGAGCAGCAGAGGATGTCATGCAAGAAACCATCTTGAAATATCTTACTTCCGACATCCAGCCTCTAGGAGAGGCCAAGGCGGCTGCCTGGCTGAACAAGGCTTGCATCAGGAGCTCTATAGATGCGCTCCGCAAGAATAAGAGGGAGCAGCTGTTCTTAAATGAATATGCAGCCTCGGAGCAAGTGGCTGAGGCGGAGTCGCAGCAAGAGGATATGACGGATGTCGAGGTTGGTAGAGTGAAAAAGGCCATGGCTGAGTTGAAAGACCCATATCGGCTGATTCTGAATCTGGCTCTGATCGAAGGGCTTGATTACGACGAGATAGCTGAGGTGACGAGGCAGAGCCAAGGCACTATTCGCACCCAGTTTTCGAGAGGAAAGGTTAAACTGTTGGAAATATTAAAACGCTATGACGGAACTAAATAAATATTTCAAGGATCACGCAGGGGAGTTCGACGACTTCGAATTGCCGGAAGGCTGCGAGGCTCGCTTCGAAAAGCTCTTGGAGGCCGAAGATAAGAGGAAAATCCTCTATCAGAAGAGGCTGAAATGGATGCTAGCGACATGCGCCGCTGCGGTTGCGGCCTTGTTATTGGTGCTGAATATCCCATCTTCAGGCAGCCAAGACTGGTTTGCGGCCGTGGGCGACGATCCGGTCGAAGTCTACATGACATATTCTCGGACGGCCGCTGAGCTCTGCCGTGAGATATATTCGGAAAACTTTGACCCTAGCGTCGGGAATGCCATCCAGAGCCTCACCCAGGAGCCTCTGACAATGCTGGAGCAGCTGCCGGATGCAATGAGTGACGCCGAGAAGGCAGCCATCCTGAAAGACTATTACGGAAAACTACTAAATGGACTTACTGAATTAAAATAATACGCTTATGAAAAAGATTATCGCAATTGCGGCGGCAATGTTAGCAGCCGTCTGCTGGCTAGGAGCCACTGAGCCTGAGGCTCCGAAAAACGACATCAGGTACGAGACCAAATCCTTCGATGTCAGAAACTTCAATTCGCTGGAACTTTCTAGCGTCTACAATGCGACCCTGAGCCGGTCTTCACAATGCAGCCTTAAAATCACTGCTCCTGACGACATAATGGAATATGTCGTGGTGAGAGTCAGCGATGGCACTCTTGAACTTAGCCTCGGAAGCATTCCGAACAAGATTCAGAGAAAATACAACAATGGCGGCTACGACTTGAAGGCAGAAATCACCATGCCGGAACTTTGCGGCCTGGAAATGACCGGCGCCTCGAAGATTAGCTGCAATGACTCTTTCGACATTGGAAACAAAGAATTCGAACTGGATCTTAGCGGGGCGACGAAGGTGAATGGACTGAATTTAACGGCGAGGTCTATCGAAGGAGACATCTCGGGTGCCCCGTACGTAGACTTGAAAGGGAAATTCGGCAGCGCAGAGATGGATGTGAGCGGAGCGCCAACGGTGGACTTCGATTTCAATGCCGGAGAATTGAACATGGATGTCTCCGGAGCGGCGAATCTTGAGGTTAAAGGCACTTTCGAGAACATATTCGTAGAAGCATCAGGCGCGACGAAAATCAATCTCTCTGGCGAGTCGAAGGCTCTTCGCGCCGAGGCTTCCGGTGCATCCAACCTCAAGGCATCTAATCTGGTCGTCGAAACTGCGGAGGTTTCCACATCTGGGACTGCCAATTGCTCTGTCAATGCGACAAAAAGGGCAATTCTGTCCAGCACCGGCGTTTCGAACATCAAGTACAAGAACAATTCTGGACTTGACGTGGAGATAAAGGAACTCGGCAAGGCGTCTTCCATTAGGAAGATGTAATATTCAGATATGAATTTACGGAAGGCTGGGGCATCCAAACGTGCTTCAGCTTTTTTTTGTCATGCGATAATTAAATTTTCAAAATATTGATTTTTTGATTTAAGATTAAAACGATTTTGTGAAATTAAAAGATTATTTGTAAATTGTTCCCGCATAATTGACGAAAACATTAATCCTGATACGCCATGTCTCATAAAAAATTATTATTAGGTGACGAAGCAATAGGCCTGGGTGCTCTGCACGCTGGGATTTCCGGTGTGTACGCTTACCCTGGCACCCCTTCTACCGAAATAACCGAGTATATCCAGGCGCACCCTCTTGCAAAAGAACGGAACATCCACTGCGACTGGCGCGCTAACGAGAAGACCGCCATGGAGGCTGCTCTCGGAATGTCTTACGCTGGGAAAAGAGCCCTTGTCTGCATGAAGCACGTTGGAATGAACGTTTGCGCAGACGGCTTCGTGAATTCTGCCGTGACCGGCGCGAACGGAGGCTTGGTGGTGACTGCCTGCGACGACCCATCTCAGCATTCTTCGCAGAACGAGCAGGATTCGCGCTTCTACGCTGATTTCGCGATGATGCCTTGTTTCGAGCCGTCGAACCAGCAGGAGGCTTTCAAGATGGTTCAGGAAGCCTTCGACTATTCCGAGAAGCGGCATATTCCTGTGCTTATGCGTCTGACGACCAGGATGGCGCACTCCAGGGCCGTCGTTGACGAGGGTGAGGCGGTCCCTCGCAAAGAGAACGACCGTCACTATCCGGATAAGGAGCATGAGAAATTCTGGGTGACGCTGCCGGCAATCGCAAGGGGCCGAATCAGGCAGCTTGCGCAGGATCAGGAGCTTTTTACGAAAGATTCCGAGGAGTCTCATTTCAATGTGCTCAAAGATGGCGGAGACGCCAGTTTGGGCATCATCACTTGCGGAATCGCCTACAATTACCTAATGGAGAATTTCCCGAACGGCTGCCCTTATCCGGTGCTGAAAGTCACGAGATATCCTTTCCCTACGGCTCTGCTTAGAAAACTCGCGGCAAAATGCAAGACAATCCTTGTGATGGAAGAGGGACAGCCACTGGTTGAGCAAAGGCTGCGCGGCCTGCTCTATGATGGGAGCAGCATGGTCGTCAAGGGTCGCCTGGACGGCACTCTGCCTCGCACGGGCGAGCTGAACCCGGACCTGGCGCGCAAGGCCTTGGGGCTGAAAGTCAAGGGAATATATTCAAAGAGCGAGACAGCGGTTCCTCGTCCTCCGGCGCTCTGCCAAGGCTGCGGGCACAGGGATTTCTACGCCGCCCTCAATCTTGCGGTTAAGAAATATGGCGACGAAGCCAGGATATTCGGAGACATCGGCTGCTATACTCTGGGCTATATGTCTCCGCTCAACGCTATTCACACTTGCGTCGAGATGGGGGCCTCCCTCACCATGGCAGTCGGTGCCGCTGATGCAGGCGCATGGCCTTCAATCGCAGTGATAGGCGATTCCACGTTCACCCACAGCGGCATGACAGGCCTTCTGGATGCGGTGAATTCCAAATCCGACATCGTGCTTTGCATATCCGACAACCTGACTACCGGGATGACCGGCGGCCAGGATTCCGCAGGGACAGGCAGGCTGGAAGACATCTGCAAGGGGATAGGCGTGGAGCCGGAACACATCAGGACCATCGTCCCTCTGCCTAAGAACTATCCCGAGATGGAAAGAGTCATTGAAGAGGAAATCGCTTATCACGGGGTTTCGGTAATAATCTCGCGCAGGGAGTGCATTCAGACTGCGAAACGTCATGCGAGTGCGGCAAGAACTGCTGCCGCTGCGAATGCTGATAACGCTAAAATCAAATGAATATGAAAAAAGACATCATTCTTTCAGGAGTAGGCGGCCAGGGAATCCTTTCCATCGCGACCGTGATCGGCTGGGCCGCACTTGATGAGAATCTATATCTGAAGCAGGCAGAAGTGCATGGCATGAGCCAGAGGGGAGGAGATGTCCAGAGCTGCCTCAGGCTTTCCTCAATTCCAATTTATAGCGACTTGGTTCCGGAAGGGGAGTGTGACTTGATCCTCTCTCTGGAGCCGATGGAGGCACTTCGCTACTTGCCTTTCCTTTCCAAGGGTGGCTGGGTTGTCACCAACACCGTGCCTTTTAAGAATATACCGGATTATCCGGATGAGAATGCTGTCATGGAAGAGCTGCGCAAGGTGCCCAGGCTGATCACCTTGGACTGTGATGCCATCGCGAAGGACTGCGGATCTCCTCGCAGTTCGAATATGGTGCTTCTGGGCGCTTCCGCAAGGGTCATGGGAATCCTTGAGCCGGATAAACTCCGCGAAGGCATCGGGAACGTGTTCTCCCGCAAAGGCGAGCAAATCGTCGAGATGAATAGAAAGGCTTTCGATGCGGGACTTGAAGAATCAAAGAAATTTTCGAAATGAAACCTATAGCAAAAGACGTAATCGACAAGGTTCTGGCTGACAAGGATATCGTCGATATCGGCAAGGCGACTATCCGCCAGTGCGTGAACGTGGCTCAGGAGCTTGAGCAGATTTCGGGGGAGAAGTTCATGCATCTCGAATTCGGCATTCCCGGCCTGGATGCCTGCGAGGTTGGGATTCAGGCGCAGAAGATGGCTCTAGATGAAGGCGTGGCGTCCGCCTATCCTCCTGCTTCCGGCGTAGAGACGCTGAAGCAGTGGGGCTCAAAATTCATCAAGGCATTCATCAATGCCGACGTCAAAGCGGAAGGGATAATCCCTACGGTGGGCTCGATGCAAGGCTGCTACAACCTTCTGCTGGAATGCTCGCAGTTGAAGAAGGGCAAGAATGTGATCCTGTATTTCAACCCTGGATTCCCTTCGCATTATCTTCAGGCGAAGGTCTTGGGGCTGGAGTCCCGCTCGTTCGACATGCATGACTTCAGAGGCGAGAAGCTTCGCGGCAAGCTGGAAGAGATGCTCTCCGACGGCAGAGTGTGCGCGCTTCTTTACTCGAATCCTAACAATCCATCCTGGTGCTGCCTGTCAGATGATGAGCTGAGAATCGTGGGGGAGATGTGCGAGAAGCACGACGTGATTGCGCTGGAGGACATGGCGTACCTGTGCATGGATTTTCGAAAAGATTTATCGCACCCTTTCCGAGCCCCGTTCCAGCCGACGGTGGCTCATTACACCGACAATTACGTGATGATGATATCGGCATCGAAGATATTCAGTTACGCTGGCGAGAGGGTGGCGATAGTGGCGATCTCGGACAAGCTTTTCCACAGGTTCTATCCGGACCTCCAAGAGCGCTACGGAATCGGCAAGTTCGGGGATAATTTCTGCCTCACCTACCTCTATGTCAATTCTTCTGGCTGCTCGCACTCTGCCCAGTGCGCGCTGGCGTCTATGTTCAAGGCATCCCTGGAAGGGAAATATGACTTCGTGGGCACCGTCAAGGAATATGGCATGAGGGCTAGAAGAGCCAAAGACATATTCATGAAGCATCATTTCCACCTGGTCTACGAGAAGGATCAGGATGGAGAGATAGGAGATGGCTTCTTCTTCACCGTTGCATATGATGACCTTAATTGTACTTCTCTGATTCTGAATATGATGCGTTGCGGCATCAGCACCATTACCTTGACCTCTGCCAGGAGCGAGTCTGTAGGGTTGAGAGTCTGTATGTCCATGCTGAACTCAGAGGCAGACTTCCAGACTCTCGATGACAGGCTTGCAACCTTCGAGGGAGTGATGGAAAGGGAATATCATGATGAATATATAAGAGCGATTCTATGAACTACGTGACAGCCGACGAGGCAATGAAGCTCGTCAAGAGCAACGACTGGGTGTTTTTCCAAGGCAGCACCTCCGTGCCGGTCATTCTTCAAGAGGCCTTGGCTCGCAGGTGGCAGGAACTTCGTGACGTGAAGATAGTGTCTGGCTTCAACGTGACCACTGCGGAGGCTCCTTTCTGTAAGCCTGAATATAAGGATGCATTCGAGGTGAACAGCGTTTTCCTTTGCGCGGATCAGCGGCAATATGTCTCGGAAGGCTATGGCAGCCTGATACCTGCCTTTTTAAGCGACCTCCCTGGGCTGTTCCGCCGGCGAGAAATCCCAATTGACGTCGCCTGCATCAACTGTTCTCTTCCGGATGAGGACGGCTACTGCAGTTATAATATTTCAGCAGACCTGGCTCAGCCAGCCGTGGAGACGGCCAGGGTGGTGATCGCTCAGGTTAACAGGAGCATTCCGTACCTCTATGGCACGGCAATGATTCACGAGTCGAAGATTACTGCGGCGGTTGAGTGCGATGCCCCTCCTGTGGACATGCAGTTTGGTCCGCCGACAGAGATTGAAGCCGCCATCGGGAAATATATCGCTGCGGAGATTCCGGACGGCGCCACTTTGCAGATTGGCGTGGGCGGCATGCCGAATGCCGTCCTGAACGGCCTTAAAGACCACAAGCATCTCGGGCTTCACACAGAGGCCATGACCGACGGTGTGTTCCGCCTGATGCAAATGGGGGTCATCGACAATTCCTTGAAGAAGGTAGAGCCTGGCAGGAGCGTCGCCTGCCTTGCCCTAGGATCAAGGCAAATGTACGAATATCTTGACCATAATAAGGATGCCATCTTCTACGATGTATCTTGGACCAACGATCCGGCGAAAATCCGCCAGAATCCTAACGCCGTGGCAATCAATTCTGCGATCGAGGTCGATCTCACCGGCCAGGTTTGCGCCGACAGCATCGGGGACATGATATTCTCTAGCGTTGGCGGCCAGCACGACTTCATGTATGGCGCCTCTCTCTCCGAAGGCGGCAGAACGTTCATCGCGATGCCTTCCCGCACCAGCAAGGGGCGCAGTAAAATCGTGGCCCACTTGGCTCCCGGGGCCGGCGTCGTCACTACACGCTTCCAGACGCAGTATATTGTCACTGAATATGGCTGCGTGTACCTTCGCAACAAGAACCTGGCTGAGCGGGCGAAGGCCCTGATTTCCATAGCTCACCCGGACGACAGGGAAGCCCTTGAAAGAGCTGCGGAAGAACGCTTCGGCTACGTCTACCACAAACTATCGCTCAGGAAATAATCCTTCGCAAACGATATTCCGCTATTTCTTGGCGTTTTTTCATGAAAAAAACGCCAAGGTGTGTTGCAATTCCAAAAAATGTCTTAATATTGCACTCGCAAGCACAATGAATAAGATATTTATGCCAACCGATCAGAAAAAAAGACACGTTGTGAGCTACGAGAATATGTCGGAAGAACTCGCAGCAGCATTCAATGAAAAATTTCCAAAAGGATTCAACGACTATTTCTCGGATCTCGTAAAATACACAAAACCAGACGGTACGCCATTCTATGCGGTTACCGTCGAGACCTCAGATGCCATCTATCTTGTGAAAATCAAGGTGAAGACTGATGACGCAGAGGCTCTTGAAAGATGGCTTGAAGGCGAGGAAAATGCCGAGAACGAGGAGGTGGCCGGGGCTTCAAGCGATAGCGACGATGAGCCGACCCTCCCGGACGATAACATCGCTCAGTACAGCCAAGGCGATGATGACGGTGGGGATGTCTAGACGCATAGGTGCCTGGACACATAGACTATTTCTTTTATATTCTTCGTGGATTGAGGCGAGGAAGATGGTGGATTCTGACGAATAGAGAAACGAAAATTATGGAGCGACTAGCAGATTTGAGGATTTATTGATTTCCATTGACTTAGTTGCGCTGTGTATAACCGCTCTCTGCCTTATTCTGGCAGATTGAAATTCTTTGAACAAGACAAACAAAGAAACCTATGATGAGTCCATGGTCTGGGGCGATGCCAACCTTGCCACGGCGTATGTCAATAACCTGTATGCAGAGTGCTTCCCGAATTAGAAAATCGCGAAGTATGAGTTTTCTACCGAAAATTTCAGGTATGTCCAGCATCAGGTCCCGGAGACTCCGAATCTTGAGAAAGCGTTTATCATAGACGAAAGTTTCTACTACTTTCCTCTTCAGAGCCTAGCCCTTCAGGAGAATATGGTCAAGTCCAAAACCCTGTGTTTAAGAATGAATGTGCTCACCTTGGAACGAATTGCCCCACAATCCCAACCGTCCCCTACCTTCGTCCTGAATTCGATTCAGGATCTAGGCCTTCAATAATATATATCCTGACTGACTTTCGTCAGGATGACGGAGTGGGTCGAGGCCTCGCGGTGTGCAGAAAGCCCGAATCGCACACTGATGATGTGGTAGTGCGATGTTCGGTTGAAGTGAAGGATCGTAGAGGGTCATGTGTGGGCAAATGTGTTCATACTGCCACCGTCATCCGGTGGCTCTGCAAATGGGTGTCGGTCGATAACGTGGCCCTAGGGAGGCCCTGATGTCGAGACACGCCCTTCCCTACGCTCTTCCGTGCAGCCTGCCTCGACGACGCTTTGCGAGACGCTTCTTCCGAAAGGTTTGTATATCCTTATGCGATTCTTTATTCGCATCAGCATCGACAAGGTTTTGTGAAACCTTGAAGATAGGTTATGATTATTCACAATCGTAGGCAATGGTTATATTCATTATAAGCGCTGAGGAGACTATTACCATTGCCGACCCCCGTTCAGTGAAGCCGGGTGGGCGACGCAGTCCTTTATTACAAGCCAGCCGGTGGCACTATACCGTCGCCCATAAATTCTCGTCCTTCTGGGCGAGGACATGGATTATACTTTGCAACCACATCGACCACAGCCCCACATTTCACGATGATGGGAAAACGTGTTCATTCTTCTTCCGCCATCCGAGCTTGACCAGGAATCTGGGTTTGCGAAGAACAGATCCTGAATCATGTTCAGGATGACGAGGTGTATTCTTAAACACAGGGTCTTGGACATGACCCGGAGAATAGTAATCTAAAACAGAACATCGGCTGGGGTTCTGGTACTTTCGACCCGACAATGCGCTAAGAGTTCTGGTTCTGCTGGACGATTATTTCGGGAGGGCGTGTCAA
>Ga0256406_1001363_pt1 | contig 39935 bp, 37 predicted proteins | sample RumenRJG_03DNA_FD_185986 | JGI IMG/M metagenome (GOLD analysis project Ga0256406, IMG submission 185986) | Bovine rumen microbial communities from Lethbridge, Alberta, Canada - RJG_03 | ecosystem: Host-associated > Mammals > Digestive system > Stomach > Rumen | place: Canada: Alberta | collected... | reverse complement strand
TCCTCCTTCGCCGTTAAGATAATCACTAACAACTTGTTTTTTGAATTCAAAACTATATTTTTGTCTTCCCATAAAAAACGACCTCCAAAAGTTAGATTTTTAGGTCTAACTTTTGGGGGTCGGTTCACAGTAAAGAGGGTACATATCACAAAGTCCAAAGGAGATCTCATTTTCTTAAAATAATATCAAAGAAATAAGATCACTTTCCTATCTCATCCTTATTTTTATTCTGGCTCTGGTCTCCTGAATTCTTCCAGTCATTTAATTTCTTAATAACAGCATCATAAGTCTTCTTTGATATGTCCGGAAGTGACTTTCCCCATGCCGCAGTTGCTTCCTTGAAGCCTTTCTTAAATGCATCTATCATCTTGTCTGCATTTTTTGTATCATCTCCGGAAAGAGCCTTTGCAAAATCAACGATTCTGTCACTGGTCTTCTCAACTCCCCAATAACCATCATCGCTAATATCTTTCTGAGCCTGAGCCTTAGTATCGGCATCTACAGTGAATTTCCCACTTGCAAGGAATTTCCACATATCATCAGAACTTGAAATGGCAAATGTGCTGCCCTGGCCCTGGATGGTCTTCTTTACTATTTCCATGAGACTGTTTTGACGTGCCTCAGCATCAGCTTTAAGCTGCTGGATAATAGCGGCCCTGTCCGCATCCGTTCTTGTTTGCTTTACAGTTTCTGAATCACTGCTCTTCTCGTATACAGCAGCATCTCCAAATACGTCTTCCTCTTTTACTTGAGCCGGCTGACTGCTACTGTCCTTTGTATATGCCATCGATGAAGCCGAAACAGCATTAATTGTACTTATTCCATCAACACCCATAATGATACCTCCATGTATCTCATTTCTTACTCATATTATATATCGAATGATATATAAAGGAAATAAAGCATTTCTTAAAAATGATTTTCAAGATTTATTCTCTTAAGAATTCTTCTGCTTCTTTCTCCACTTCAATAGAATCATGATCTTCCGAAACATCAAAAAGCTTATAAGCGCTTACTTCCTCCTGATAAACTATATGCTTCCATACAAATTCCATGACTCTTTTCTTGTCATTTTTAATAAATACGAGTATGAGCTGATCTTCCCTGGGTGTGAGCCAGACAGCCTCTCTTGTAAAGATATTCCTCATTTTGAGATAATATTCTGCTGCCGTAATTCCTCTTAATCTGCATGCAAGAACAGTAGCGGGATAATCCTTATCTTGTTCCACTTTTTCAAAAAAAGCATGAACCTTCAAAGAACCTGCTTCCATATGGCTTAAGGCATAATCAAGGTCATTAGATCCGTTTTTCTCAGTTTCGTTTTCAGATACGGCTTTAGCTTCGACTTCAGTTTCGGCTACTGCTTTGGCTCCAGCTTTAGCTTTGGCTACATCTTCAGCTTTGACTTTAGCTTCGGCTTCAGTTTCAGCTTCAGTTTCGGCTTCAGCTTCAGATCTCACTTTTGTTCTTATCTTTTCTTCGTCCTTCTCTTCTTTGTCTGGTCCATTCTTCTTTGAAAAAGACATGATCTCGTCATAGACTTTAGGATCATCTTCTTTTTCTCTGTCAGCAGAATTATCTTCAGGAAACTTTTCGAAAGCAGATTTCTCAAATTCTTCTTTAATCTTATTAATGTCATTTCTGATATTAAAAACTTCTTTTCTTGTATTCTTAAGGCTGACAAGTACTGCTATAAGAAAAATAAAAAGTATCAGTTCAAAGATCACAATGAGAAGCGGTAAATGCATACCAAGATATGATTCAATTTTTCCAAGAGGACCAGCTAAAAAAAGCATTTTTCATCTCCTAATTCCAGAGAAGGCCCGTTTTTTTCTATGTCGGAACCATCTCTATTTTTAATTTCCCTTTTCGATAGACATAGACATTATCCGACAATTTTTCATCATCTGCAACCACCGTATCATTTACGCTGACCACCATTTCCAATAATTCATCCGGCTTAAAGCCTATATTTACCGGAAGAATCAGGAATTCATGGACGCTGCTCGGGAGCAGAAAAAGATCTGAATTAAATTTTTCTGCAATATTTTCAAGCATATCTGTATAGATAACAGCTGAAGCTCCGAAAGCATTTACTGTATTACCACAAATATAAACCTGCTCTGAAACATCACCATTATGGCACGTTTCTTCACCAATCATCTCATTTATTTCATCACGAAGCGGCCTCACCTTAAGAGGAAAGAGATGAAAGGTGTTCTCCACTGCTAACTTATAAAGCTCATCTTCTCTTAAATCAAAATAATTTGCAATATCATCTGTTATAAGAAAACACTCTTCCATCTCATCTGTCAATGAGACTACATAATAATAGATTATAAAAAGATCCAAAAACTTTCTGTGAGGACAGCTCATATTACAGCTCTTAAGAAATTTCTCCCCTGTAAGCCTTAATACGATCCTGTCTTTAAGAAATCCTCCTTCAGGTTCATAGCCCTTATCAGACAAATATCTTATTTCAAAATCCTTAACCATAAAAACCCCTTTCCTTTAAGCTCTTGTAAAGAGATTTTAAAACGGAAAGAGGTTTAGATTTTGTTAAATACTCTTAAGAAAGATAAAGGATATGGAAAAAAGATCCCATCTTTATAAGAGAATCTTAAGTCTTATTAAATTTTTTAATCAAAAAAGCATTGAAAAATGATTTCCGGACTTTGATGCTATCTCTCCGTAGTAATCAATAGTAGCCTTCAAATAATCCATGATACGGCTTCCCAATGATCTCTTTGCTTCTTTTTCAAAACTCTTTGTTAATGAAATATCTGACATAAAATTACCTCCAACTTCGGGAAAGCACCTCTCGTACTTTCAATAAAATTAATCATTTTCTTTGTTCGTTAATTATGATAGTCTTATATAAAGCATTTTGCTCATCAAATACTTAGTAAAACCAATCAAATCTTGCAGGTATTTTATGCTTCCTACTTATGAAGAAAACGAAGACAATCTTGAAATTAAATTAAGACAGACCATTCATATAGCGCCTCATCTTCATCAATCTACAGAAATTGTCGTGCTTATGGATGGCACATATACACTTGGAATGGCTACAGATCTCTTTCCAATGGAAAAAGGCGACATAGGAATAATCTTTCCCGGAATGATCCACCACTTTCAAGGTTTTTCGGGTCAAAGCGGAAAAGCACTTCATATACTGGCAGCTCCGTCATATCTCGGAGCATTTTCCGATATCATGACAGAAAAAAGGCCCGAAGTCCCTGTCATAAAGAAAGGGGACTTAAGGCCCGAAATAATGCTTGCAATTAAAACGCTAGAGGAAACTGTCCGAGAATCCAGGGAAGTCCATCTTAACAAAACCAAAGACGATAGTATGGGAAAGCTCCGCCGCATGACTCTCCGACACGCCTGTTTTCAGATAATATTGGCTCTGCTTCTACCTGCTCTTACTCTTAAAGAAAGAGAAGACATATCAGATTTCGATCCCGTTTACCAGGTTGTAACCTACATCGCCCAAAATTTTAAAAAAGATATTTCTCTCTTATCTATGTCACAGGCTTTGGGCATAGGTGAATACAGGCTTTCCAGGATCTTCTCGTCAACCTTCCATCAAAATTTCAACCATTATCTTAATGAAGTAAGACTTAATTATGTGACATCATCTCTCGGCGATTCCGACAAACAAATAACAGAAATCGCCCTCGACTCAGGTTTCCAGAGCCAAGCCACATTTAACAGAGTCTTCCGGGACAGATTTCATATGACTCCACGGGAGTACAGAAAAATGATCCAGTTGGAAGAGAAACGAAAAGCATAAAATCATATATTAAAATGCTACATATCCTGTAAGTATGGTCTGTGACATGCCACAGGCAAGCTTTACGGCATTTACTTCCTTTCTTTCTGTCTTACCTGCCTTTGAAAAAAGGATGACAGATTCAGCCTCCGCAAGTCCACTTATATCACTTCCTTCAGCATTTATCTTTGACATTGTGATCTTAAGATCCGGAAGAATCTTTAACAAACTGTCATAGAATTTACGGCTTTCTTCGCTTTCCACTTCGTCAGCAATGAAAATACTTTTGAAATTTTCTTTATGTAAAAGTGCAGCCAGAGAATTAAGGCTGTTTTTCATGGTCTCTTCATCATGAGAACTACCAAGCTTATTGATATTCCAGCTATTTGAAAGTTCATCATCAGTCTTTACATGCTTATCATTGATGTAGATAAGTACTTCCAGAACAATGAAAAAGAGGAATAGGATGAGAGCGCCTGCAATAAGATGCTTTATGTCAATAGAAATCTTTGTTTGTCTTTCTACCGCCGTATTGTCCGTAACTATACCATAGCTTGAAAGGATCTTTGATACACTCTCCTCCATCGTAGACTTTCCGTCAATTATCTTAGCCGCTTCTTCCTTCTCAAGATCGCTAAGACGTTCATAGGAATCGGAGGAAGCTGTGACAGCCGCCTGGAATGTCTGATAAGCTGTGCTTTTAGTTGAATCAAGATTTGTATCTACGTATTCCCTTCCATATTCTGAAACCTTTGTAAGAACAGTATTTGTGCTTTCAGCTTTTTTCTTTGTCCTGTTAAAAAGATCATAAACCGCATCAGCAAGCTTCAGGCACTGGTCTTTATCAGTTCCGGTTATGGTTACAGGGATCTCGAAGATGATCTTTCCGTTATTGTCCTTCTCTTGCACGACTTCTTTATCATCTTTGGATTTTTTATCTAGAAAATCAACTGATTTAGCATCATTAATATTTATGAGTTCACTTATATATTCCTTCTTGATTCCGGTATTTTCGCCAGCCTTATCAAGTGCCTTATCATCCATTGCAAGATCATGGAAAAGAAAACCATCCTTTGTATTATCGGTCTCAATCTGATAGACAAGGTAGAGCGTATACATTTTAGAGGGATCAGCATTCATAAGTACAGAATTATTAAGATAAGATTCATAATATTTCGCTGTATTATAATTTGTGATATAGCTCCTGAGTTTTGCATTTTCCTGAAACTTGTCATAAGGAGTGGTCTTTACGTTCAAATCCTGATTAACAGTTTCCGGAGCCTTTGTCCTCATGGATCTTACAAGATCATAGCATGCTCCTAATGCCATACCTATAACAAGTGCCAGGATCAAAAGCTTCCACTTGCCAAAAATCTTCCTGAACATATCCCTTACATCGATAGAAATCTCTTTTTTCTCCATAACTGCCTCCAACAACCTCAACTAAATATAATTCTTAAATTTGAATCGTTCTAAAAACCTAAGACAGATAATTATAAATACCGTCATAAGAAAATATTTTACAAATTCCATATTAGCTATTGCATTATAAAAATTATTAGAAAATAAAAGCATGCAAAGATCAAAGAAAAGATAGGCATAGATCAAAATGTAAATATTTATTTTTCCTGATACTTTTGTATCCTGACTTCTTTTATACATTCCGGAATAGAAAAAAGCCAATATGGAAAAAAGTGGCAAAACGCCTATATATCCGAAATCATAAATGAAATTCGCAAAAGTCGTATAGACGTTTCCTATCTCGATCCCATTGCTGAAACTGAACCTTGCCAGATCCGAATAATCTTTTACATTAAAAATATGATATTTCGCAAGCCAGCCATAGGCCTGGAAAAAAGTTGCCGCTCCAAAGGAGGGTCTCGATTGGCCTATGAGAAGGAAGTGGTTTCTCATAAGATAATTATCGAGATTTACTATATTTGCTCCTGTATAGTTAAATATATAATCTCCTATCCTGGTATTTTGATTCGGTATCCTTATGAAATTTACGACAAGTATCATAAGAACTGCAAATACCATGATCCAGCGCAATGCTTTCTTTATAAATCTCCTGTTGCTGAATTGATCAGGTCTGTATTTTCTATTAAGTATATAGAAGAGAAAAACTGCCGCCATGAACATACGTCCCAGCGGACTCCTGCTGCCATTAAGAACAACCTGTAAGCTCCACAAAAGAACATTAATAAGCGGAAGAGGATTGAATTTCCTCACTGCAACAAGATTATTGACAAAAACATAAAGAGCTACAAACGTGGCAGCATGGCAGAAAGGATTAAGAATCCGAAATACCATTGACTCCTCGAAGGGAATGGTAACATACCAGAACTTTGTAACATTATTATAGAGATTTATCATTTCGGTAAGAGATGTCGAACTCCCGAACATGATTGCAATACGTTTAAGATATTGATAAAAAAGAACTATGACTATAATCTGCATTACAGCCAATATTATAAATAATGCATTAGAAATCGGTATTTCCTTAAGTTCTTCCTTCTCCGCTGCTTCCTTCTTTTTACAGATCCCTATAATAGAGGCAAAAGTAAATATGAAATCTGACGTGAGGAAGACCAGAATAGTCGGAATATGAATATTTATAGCGAATCTGGCCTGGGCAAATATGCATATCACTACATGGATAAAGACAATCATGCAATAAATAACAGATGGATGCATTATGTCATATGAATTTATAGTAAGATTCACAAAAAGAAAAAAAAGTGAAATTATTAATAAGATTATAAGTGACTTCATTAATGGTCTCTCTTTATTAACCTTTTTTTGATCTGATCATAGAACTCTTTTGTAAGCTCCTCTTTAAGAAGTAGAAGTACAATAAAATAAGCTGCGAAAAAGATAATGAAGCTTAAAAATAATGTCATAAAAGCATTGAGTCCCAGAAATTTTATAGGCCAGGACAAAAGTACTGCAATTAAAAGGCCGGCAGCCAGTTTAAAATATGGCTGGTTATGAAACAACTTTCCAGCTTCTTTTCTAAGCACAAAAGCTTGATATATCAAAACCGCAAGCTCGGCACATACCGTTCCTATAGCAGCACCGGCTGATTTCATAGCAGGTATAAGAAGTGCATTGACAATAAGATTCACAAGCGCACCGGCTATTTCAGAATATAGTACTTTTTTCTCATGGTCAAGCGGAACCAGTATCTGAATGCCAAGTATATTTGTTATACCTATGAAAATAATAGTAATCATAATTATCTGCATGGGAATAACGGCTCCGTCGAAACCATTTCCTGAGATGATCCTTATGGATTCATCAGCATAAATCGTAAAATATAATGCCAGTGGAATTGATATAATAAATACAAAGCGTATAGCTTTAAGAGCTATCCTCTTAAAATTCTCCATATCATTTTTCGCTACATAATAGGAAGCTCTGGGCAGAAGTACTGTACCAAGAGAAGTAACTATTCCAACAAGTACACCCTTGATACGAGTAGCTGCATCATAAAAGCCGACTTCTCTGTCGCCAGCCATGAAGCCCAGCATAGTCTTATCCATCTGGGTATAGATTGTTGATGCGACTGCCATTGCGAAAAAAATGCCTATAGCCTTGAAATGCCGGCGGAAATTATAATTTCCCACCGGTTTTAAGCTTATGAAATGTCTCGAATATAAAAGATTGAATATATTTGATGCCGATTCGGCCAATATTGAAAGTGCCCCATAGATTATATAATCTGATTTCGAATGAACCATTAATACCATGAGAACAAGAGCCAGTATCTTGAATATTATGGAGCGGATCGTGATATATGTATACTTCTCAAGAGCCTGATATAGCCACTCCATTCCTATTGAGGTAAGAATTATTGTTGAGGAAAGGACTATATAAAGGCTTCTGTCACTCCTGAATTTAGCTACTGCTTCGATCGCTATCCCCAGAGCTATATATGAGATAAGACTGGTAAAAATATTAATAATAAGAAGTTCCTGAGCCGTCCTGCTTAATTTTTCCTTATCATCTCTTACCGTCGCACAGACACGAATCCCGTAGGTCGGAATACCCAATTGAGCGAACATAGAGAAATATGATATAACAGAGGACGCAAAGGAAACCCTTCCCATTCCTTCAGCAAGAAGTATTCGGGAAACATAGGCATATGTGACCAGGGGAAAGATGAATCGTGACATCTTAAGTATGGCATTCATTATAAAATTTTTCTTTACAGATGCCTGTTTTTCCATCCTTACCTCATCATTTTTCAAGTATTTCAATGGCACTATCGAGAGCCGCCTTTGTAAAGCAGCCTCTTAATATTTTCTTTTCAACAGCCTTTACGGATAAAACTAATTCATTATATTCGCTCTCGCTTATCTTATTAAGGATCTCCTCAGCCTCTTCGATTGAAGATATAGTAAATCCAAGATTATTATCCTTTACAAAAGAAGCTTCTGCAGCTTCTTTCCATATAAAAACAGGAAGTCCGGACGCAAGATAAAGCGAAAGCTTATGAGGATTATTATAGCGTAGATAATTTCCTGCGGCTCCCTTACAGCTTTCTATGGAATCTCCATCCCATACAAGGCCAAATCCTGAGGAGATTTTCTCCGGCAGCTCTTCCGGAGAAAAGACTCCATGATAATGGATCTTAGGATTCTTCTTTAACTCCTGATCAAAATTTGTTCCATATAGATTAATATCTACCTTGTCTGTCCTGCAAAGCTCTGTTATATAGCCGCTCTTAAGAGGATCGAGGTTTCCGGCAACCGAAAGAGATCTTTCAAATATAGGCTTCCTGTTTAAAAGCATCTCTATCTCTTCATTATTGCCGACAAGATAATCAAATATTCCAAGAATCACAATATGATCTTTGTCAAAGCCCCGGTTTACCAGAAAGTCTTTCATTTTCTCATTATGAACTATAAGGACATCGGCTGTATTAAGCATAAATTCAAATTCATGACTGTAATATTCATTATTTCGGTAGCCGCGCAATTCCTCTATATCATGGACAAGGCCTATTATCTTTGCTTTTTTCTCATATTTGATCTTCTTTAAAGCCTTCTCTCTTGTAAGCTGAGGATAATGAAATGGAAATTGTATGAAAAGTAATGAATCATTATTTATCCTTTTTATGGCTCTTTTCCAGTCCTTTGAGAAACGGATCTGTCTCATTATCTTTCCCAGCGGGCCTTCCATTTCAGTCGACATAAGGATCTCAAGAGCTTCAAATGATTCATCCGATAATATCCTTTCGACATCAGCCGGAGCCTTGGAACCCGCAAAATGAAATCCGGGTGTATGCTCGGCTATTTGATATTTTTTCCCTTGAAAAAAGGCTTCTACCTTAGAAGCTTCCTTTTCAATATTAAAATGCCTGTCAGTTATCATTTTGCTATAATCCTCTGATCTTTCACTATGAGCTTTGATCACACGTTCTGCCCATGTTTCGGCTGATTCCTTAAGATTAAGATATGTAACAAGACCTGTGATATCCGCTTCTTTCGGAACAGCTCCTTTTGATGTGATGCAGGGCAATCCTTCTGCTTCGGCTTCCATAAGAGCAAGGGGAAGTCCCTCAAATAAGGAAGGGAAGAGAAAAACGTCCATGGCCTGCAATAATTCCGGGACATCCGATCTTATTCCTAAAAACAAGACTTTATTCTCTATTCCTTCTCGTCTTACTCTATCTCTTATCTTATCAAACAGCTCCCCCTGTCCCACCAAAAGAAGTCTTGCTCTGTCATTCCTCTTAAGGCAGGCTTCAAAAATATCTATAATAAATTCATGGTTCTTCTGTCCCTGGAATCGTCCAACATTTCCAATGACAAATGAATCTGAAAGGCCCAGCTTCTGCCTGTATTCCTCCCTCACTGCAGGATCGAAATGAAAGATATTCAGATCTATGGCATTTTGAATAATCCTGTGGTAAGGTGATCTTCTTATTTCCTCATCATAGAAAAATTCCGATGAGGTCCAGGAACAGCTCCAGAAATCAGTCGCATATCGCCTGATCCTCTTTTTATTGATCCTATGAAAAAGATTCTTAATAAAAGACGGCTCGGCATTTGAATTATGGGCATGAACTATTCTCTTTTTTATCTTATATTTCTTTGCAAGAACAAGAAAGTCTATATTTGCCAGACTTACCGTATTAAACCAGATGCAGTCATAATCATGATGCTTTTTGAAGAAATCCAGAAGTTTCTTTCTGTATTCATGGAAATTTCCTCCTTTAGGAGGAATAACAAAGCATCTTGAGCCATTTTTCAAAAGCTCGTCCTGATAAGCTATTTTATCAAAATATGAGAGGAAATCGAATCTTACAAGGCTTTTATCTATATGTCTGTAATAATTAATGACGACACTTTCCATGCCGCCCGGATTATCTGTCATTCCCACGACCAAAACTCTGGTCATAAGGCTTTGTCTCCCTTCTTGATCATTTTCTCATTCTGTCTCTGCCTTATCTTTACGGCTGTCCAGAGAAGAAAGAGTCTATTCTTCTTCATCCATGAAAGTGTAAGCCTCTTCAAAAGGCCAAGTTCCTCTGTCAGTCTTGCCTTTTCTATTGCTTCGGAAAAAAGATCTTCTTTTGATAATTCCCTGAAATAAGCCAGATCCTTCTTAATATTGCCGGTCCTGAATCCCTTATGTACCAGAAGTATTAAGATCTGATTCAATACAAAAAGATAATAGGCATTTTCAAATTCTGTGTCTTGAACAAGCGGCCTTATCTTTTCAATGGCGGCTAAATACTTTCCTGCTTCCGCCTTTGAATATGTAACTGAATCATTTCTGTGATGCATGCAATATGTATGCTTATAAAGTTTTACTATGACATCTGCTTTCTTTGCTGCCTCCAGGAGAAAAAGTGTATCTTCGGCATGAGTAAGGCTCTCGTCAAAAAAGATCTTATTTTTAATGAGAAAGTCTCTTCTTAAACATCTGCATATGACAGTACTTTCTGCGGTAGGATTATACAGCATATTTTTTATAAAAACATTTTTATTGGTCTTATCAAAGACTTCCTCTTGTTCCTTCTCTTTCATATTGAGAAAAAGACCGCTCAAAAGATCTGCCCCATATTGCTCTCCATATGAAGAAAAAGCCTTAAGTGATCCCGGCAGCAATTCATCATCAGCGTCAAGAAAGACTATAAAGTTACCTTTTGCCTCTTTTATTCCGAGATTTCTTGCCTTTGAAACGCCTTTTTCAGATATCCTAATTTTCAGCCTGTCATCATCGATTTCTCTTAAGACCTTATCAGTATCATCGGTGACTCCATTTTCTATAACTATGACTTCAAGATCATCTATGTCCTGACAAAGAGCTGATCTTACAGCTCTTTTTATATATGCCTCGGCATTGCATGCCGGGATCAATACACTGACACTCGCCATTAAACTTCCTTCTCAGACCTTTTGCCCTTTATCTTTCTGGCCAGAAAGGCGCTGCCCTTCTTTATCCAATTTACATTTTCCATATCTATAACAGGCATTTCTTCATAAGAAAAATTATTTGTCTCGATCCAGGGATCGATCAGCCGCTCACTTATAAACCCATATACCCTCCTGTCATAAGGAGAATATTTTGATATATCTATCCTTCCCTCAAGTTCAAAGAGTATATCGAAAAGCCATTCCAAATATTTATCTGCAAGATCTCTTCTCATTATGAACATATTGAACCTGTGTCCCTTTGTCCTCTTCATATAGGAATCATAAGCAGCAAGATAAGAAGGATATTTTTCTTCTATTATCTGTCTTGTGGCATCAAGATCCGATGCATGATGAGCATGAGCATATTGACTGTAATTTGTTTCAATAAAATAATTCCTCGGTTTGGGAAGTATAATCGAAGATTTTTCCAGCTTTTCCCTGATCTCATCACCGCTCGCTATGCGCTCCCATTTGTCAAAGCCGTGTCCGCTCCCGAAATATCTTCTGTAATGAACAATACCCAGATAATCAGAAGGTTGATTTTTCCACATATAATAAAGCCCGGTAAGCTCACAGAAATTAGGGTTCTTTGAAGAAATATTATCACCCTGATCGTCAGCAAGTATTGGATTCGGTCCCCCGGCATCAAAAGCCGGCTTGCCTTTCGCTCCTACATGAACCGGATAATATACCGGGTCCTCAGCCACTCGATAAGGCTTATGCATAGCTATCAAAATTTTTATATCACTTTCAGGATTCATATCACTTTGCTCCATCACCTTTTGCAACTGTCGAAAAAGTCTTGAAGAAGATCTTTATGTCAAGTTTAAGTGAAGCATGCTCAACATAAAACATCTCCATCTTCTGTCTCTCGCCGCTCTCATAAGTCGCATTATTTCTGGCATAAGCCTGCCAGTATCCGGTAAGACCGGGTTTAACTGAAAGAAGCTTTCCTATTTCATCTCCGTAAATTTTAGTCTCTCTTTCGACTATAGGACGCGGTCCTACGAATGAAAGACTTCCGCCCAGGACATTAAAGAGCTGAGGAAGCTCATCGAGAGAGGATCTCCTTAAAAAGTTCCCTATCTTTGTTATCCTGGGATCATTATCTATCTTAAATTCTTTTTGATACTCTCTGAGCTGTTCAGGAGTAAGGAGTTTCCTGAGATCTCCGGCGTCAGTCCTCATAGTACGGAACTTGAAAACGTGTATTCTTTTTCCCTTGAAACCTATTCTCCTGTGAGCATAGAAGGGGCTGCCGCCGTCAGTTCCTATTACAAGTATCATAAGCACAAGAAAAAGAGGTGACAGGGCTATTATCGCGCATAAAGCTATTACAATATCGATAAGTCTCTTGAAAAAATGGTATAATCCTATCCTTATCCCTGCCGGAGCCTTATAAAGCGAATGATCATAGAAAAGCGGCTGTCTTTCTTCGACATAAATGTCGATTAGCATCAGACCTTCATCTAATTCGTTCTGATCGAACTTTCTCGGAAAAGTTCCGGTAATGAAACGAAGGAGAAATTCAACCAAAAGAGCTATATCTTTTAAATATCCCCAGTTGGAGACATATGCTCTATCCTTATATGTGATCTTATCCTCGTCCTTTACAAAAGCCCAGTAACCGGTAATTCCCGGCTCTACGCAAAGATTTTTCCTTCTCTCTCTTCCATATTCGATATAGCGAGGCAAGGTAGGTGCATGAGGACCGACAAATGACATATCAGAAAGAAGGACATTAAGAATAAGAGGCAGCCTTTCAAGATGTGAAAAGCAAAGGAATCTTCCCCATATGGTCATGGGATTCTTTCCTTCTCTTATTCTTTCTTTAGCATCCATCCTAAGAATTCTGAAACGGTATTGTTCGAATCTCCTGCCGTTTTTCCCCACTCTGACATGAGCCATGATAACCGGCCCCTTTGATTCAATATTTAAGAATATGGCCGAAAGAAGCGCAACAAGCCCTAACAGAGGCATAAGCAGAATAGCGAAAAAAATGTCCAGTATCTTCTTTAAAAAACGATATCTGGCATTTATCCTGATAAGAGGGAGATAAGTCACAACATTGCATGATCCCACTCTGTCAAGCGTGAAATTGGCGTCCTTAATAAGATCATAGCTGGAAAAATCAACTCTTACCGTCTTTCCGCTGTCATGTATGGCAATCGCCATACGCTCAGTCTCTTCTTTGTCATGAAGATCCGGGATCATAAGAACAGAGTCGGCTGCATAGGTATTTATGACCGGAAGGATCTCGTCCGGCCTTGCTATGACTTCTACCCCTTCTATATAATCTCCCTTCATATTAATATCAGTGGCAGCAGCTCCGCATACGCGAATGCGCCAATCACTTTCATCAACTATAAGAGGAAGTTTTTCCTTCAGCGCTTCATATTTGCCTATTACTACTATCTGTTCAGCCGATTTCTTAAGATTGGGAAGAATTATCTTTCTCAATACTGTTCTGAACATGAATGAAAATATCCAGAATAAGACCGCAAAAAATGCCATAAAGGCACGTGAATATCGTATAGATGACCTTGAGAAGAAAAAATATACAATTAAAAGGATCACAAGAAGGATATCCGTTTTAGTAACAGACAATATCTCTGTTGTCGCAGTTCTACGGTAATAATTTTCTCTCGCAAGTGAAAAATAGGCAATAAAAAGATATAAAACAAGAATCCCGGGCAGCAATGTCGAATAGGTACCGGCAATATAGACACCTGGATCAAGAAAAGGAAGCTTATCCATGCGGAAGCGCCAAAAGAAAGAAAGTGTAAAAGCAAGCAGCAATGCTATGATATCAGCGATACACTGCAGGCGAAAGTTTCTCTTTGAAAGATTATTCATGCAAAAAATTTACTCCCTGCTGTAAATTTCCAGTAATTATTATAATGATTTCCATCAAGATAACCCGAAAATTTTAGCATATAAGAATTTTGATGTCAAAAACTCAAGAATAAACACTCTATCTATTATCATCTCATTTGATCCCTTTGTAAAGCAGCTTCATTTCTTACGATTCAACCATAACAAGTGAGTAAAAATACTCCTTTCTCATCATTAAGGACTCATATGTTCCGGATTCAATGATTTTTCCATTCTTCAAAACAAGTATTTCATCAAACTTATTAAGGATCTCATGGTTTAACTGGTGTGTTATTACTATTCTGGTAATATCATCCAGGTTAAGAATGGTGTTAAGTACATGATCTGCTGTCTTTACATCAAGGTGAGACGTGATTTCATCCAGAAACATTACCTTTACATCACACAAAAGGCTTCTTGCTATTGAGATTCTTTGTTTTTCACCGCCGGAAAGATTCTTTCCATTTTCACCTACAGAAAAATCCTTTCCCTTTTCTTTGATCAGGCTGCAAAGCCCGGCGCCAATAATTGCTTTTTGAACCTTGTCTTCCGGGAAATCTCTGTATAAGACAATGTTATTAATAATCGAATCATTGAAGAGGAATACATCCTGCTGAACCTCTGTTGAATATTCATACAAAGAATCATGAGATATATTTTTCAATTCTACATCGTCAACACATATATGCCCTTTATAATCAGAGTAGGATCCCATAAGAATATTAAGAAGCGTTGTTTTTCCTGAACCGCTCGCCCCAACAATGGCATACTTTTTCCCAGGTTCAAAGGTAAAATTGATATCCGAAAGGACACAAGATGAGCCATTATATGAAAAGGACATGTCTTTTAACAAAATTCCTTTATGAAAATCACTTGGAAACTGAGATTTTTCATCCTTATCATTATTCTGACCTTTTTCAAGAATTGCCGCCGCTTTCTCAATCAATGATTCCTTGGCTTTATAGGAATTAGTGATTTTCACTACAAGTGTAATAGGCTGAATCATATAATTCATCATCTGTGCAAAAAAAATGATCATACCTATTGAAGTGCCTGGAATGCCTTTAATAACCATGAATGAGCCTATTATAACTGTTCCTATCAGGGAGAAATTACCGGCTGTTTCACTCAGCATCTGTACCTGCATAGAAATCTTCTCTTTATCATATTTGCTATTGTATAGAGCTGAATTTTTTCTTAAAAATTCTTCTTTCGCATGGTCTTCAATTTTAAAAATCTTAAATAACTGATCCGGAAGACGGTTATCGCAATTCATCCCACCACCTGTAGAGGTGGGGGATTTCTTGCTCACGGCGTGTTAAATAGATGCCCGTCAGGATGCCCTGATTATTATGAATCTGACTTTCTTGATTTTACAAACTCCGAATATGATCTCCATGGGTTAAATTCGCTGATATTTGATTTCCCTTATCCTAAAAGCGCTGATTTAAGATAACAGGATACGCTTTTGGATATATCTTTTTTCGAATGCTCAAAAATCTTCTCCAAACGCAAACAAATATCCATGATATTTGCGAGAGGGGATTCTCCCCTATGACCCTGAGGAAAAAAGGAAGTCCCCCAAAATTCTCCGCAGCAGTTCGGCCGGATTTGCGAAAACCTAAAAAACCGGAGATAAAGATTCCGCTGTTCGGTGAGTAAATTTCTCTCAGGCTTATGAATCTCTATATCCGGCTTCGACTGCTTCTCCGGTGAATGGACTGCAGTTCGGAATGTTTGTTATTTTCTTCACAAAAATTTCCCCGGGGAATTTTTGTGAATTTTTTAACATCATTGTTAGTAAACTACACAGTCTGGCGACTGCCCGTAATTTAGGGGAAATGGCTTATTGTGGCATTTCTTGCCACTATGATATAATTAACAGCGTTGTCGCACCCAATCTGGCAACAGAAAGGGGGTGTACTGCTTGGATTTGATAATTTCTTTCTTGGTTTCCATTATGGCTGATGTAGTTAGCTACTACATTTGCAAATGGTTAGATGGAGACGACAGTGACAACTAGCCTAAAGAAAGCCCCAGAGGTGACGCTCTGGGGCTTTCGCTTTGTGTACCACTTGGATACAATCTCTTTCTTAGCTATTGCTAGTATAGCATATGCAGATAGCCATTTCAAGTATTCCCTACATCCACCACCGACGTAAGTTCAACCGGAAGAGAATGCCGATTCTGTCTTTTATACTCTTTCGCAAGTTCCTTTAAATAAAATAATATATTTTCACGAGTAATCTCAGACTGCATCAAATATGTCCCCCTCCAGAATGTTATGTCTCTCAAATTCAGGAATGTATTCCGGATTACCATTTTGAGGCCTCTCAGCAATCACAAGTGGCTTTTCAAGTTTCTTATGCCGTAGAAAATCATATTCTTTTAATATCGGCACACAAAGCAGCCTGCTGATGTAATCTATCATACACATTAGATACATTGCTCTTACAGTGTAGCCAGCTCTATACAGCTGAATTACACTGTTCTCATTTAGATTTTTTATTAAGAAATTTACAGGTCCTAAAGATTTAATCTGATTATGCAGTTCATCACGAAAATGACGGAATCCAAATACCTGTACCAAATATTCAGGTGTGGTATTCAGGGCACTGCATAATCGCTGTATAGTTAAATAAGAGCAGTCTTCCATCCGTATAGTGCTATTTGCTATGCCCCATACCGTAGAATATGGAACCCCGGAAATAACAGACAGCTGATGGAGAGTTATATTCTGGTTTTCTGCCGCTTCAACAAGCATTTTTATCACCTCATTATTATTATCGTCAAGACGATAAATAAAATCAAACCGGGTTATCGTATCAGAAACACAGTTGATTCATATGGCCGAACATCATCCTTAAGCCTATACAGAAACGCTGATAGAACTGAAATCCACGATAAGAAAGTTCAATGGCATTGATGGTTTGTAAATGCTTCTTCAAGAGGACTCCAGTATTAATTGATCAAATATTCCGAGACGCCCTTAAGATCCATGTCTGTTTCTTCTTTCAGCAAAGCTCCGATTGATTTAAGTGTTATTTCGGCATTTTTATAGCATGTTCTTATAATTCTTTTTTGGAACGATTCGCTTCCATCCGAAAAAATTTTTCAATAATCTTCGAAGACATGTTTTTCTTAAAAATATTGATAAAAAGCGGGTCACTGCAGAGGAACTCTGTCATTTTCGTATACATTGAAAATTTATATTGATCCGGACAGCAGCACGCCCGGCTTAAAATAAAAAAAATTTGTATGATAAGATATAAAAATACCGTAAATCCAATAAAATAAAGGATTTACGGTACTTTTTCACTTAGTGAGACACGCGGGATTCGAACCCGCGACAACCTGATTAAAAGTCAGGTGCTCTACCAACTGAGCTAGTATCTCAAGGTATAAAAAAAAGGGCAAGGCCAAATTAGCTGGGCTAGTCGGATTCGAACCGGCGCATCTAGGAGTCAAAGTCCCATGCCTTACCACTTGGCTATAGCCCACCATATTCATCAAAAGTGCTATAGCTTCAAGGTGGGTAGAGGGATTCGAACCCTCGGCCTCCAGAGCCACAATCTGGCGCGCTAACCAGCTGCGCTATATCCACCTTAGAATGTGCTCGCGGGGATTCGAACCCCGGACCCACGGCTTAGAAGGCCGTTGCTCTATCCAGCTGAGCTACGAACACATAAGAGCGGGTGATGGGAATCGAACCCACGTATCCAGCTTGGAAGGCTGGTGTTCTACCGTTGAACTACACCCGCATAAATTGTCAATCGGGGTGACAGGATTCGAACCTGCGACCCCCTGGTCCCAAACCAGGTGCTCTAGCCAAGCTGAGCCACACCCCGTTCAGGGCTTTGTATTCCTGAAACGCAAGTACTATTATACATCGCTTATCAGGTAATGTCAAGCACTTTTTATTTTCTTTTAAGTACTTACCAGAACTTCTGCCTGGCACGTTTTATATATTCTCATATTTTATGGTAAAAAGCAAGTCAAACTTTTATGTATTTTTTCAGAATATTTCATACTATAAATACATTTCTTTAAAAGAAACAATGCCGTTTTCCTCAATATTCAAGACCAGCCAAGACGGCTTTGATCCGTATTGACGCGGTTTCTCAATACTGCCCGGATTTACTATATAAAGATCTTTTTCCTTAATATATTTATATTCGGGTACATGGGTATGACCGAAGAGGGCTATGTCGCATTTTTGCTTTCCAGCCTCTTCTATGAGGCCGGTCAGGCTAAAGTTCACTCCAAGCCGGTTGCCATGGGTAATAAGGATCCTGTGACCGAAAAGTTCTATTATTTCTTCAAGTTTGTATGACCCATCGCTGTCTGTATTTCCTCTCACCATAACCGCAGGACAGGAAAAAATGCTTTTCAGTTCTTCTTTTGGAAGTTCCGAATCACCAAGGTGAAAGACCATGTCACTTTGTATTTTCTTATATACCTTGACCATATTGCCGATCCTGCCATGAGAATCGCTGAAAACCAATATTTTCATATTACATTTCCTGCTCTAAAATCAAATCTTTAATAGCTCTCATAGCCTTACCGCGATGGCTTATGGCATTTTTCTCTTCATCTCCCAGCATAGCTGATGAGCATCCATAATCAGGCAGGTAGAAAATCGGATCATAGCCGAAGCCATGTTCTCCTTCGATCTTACGACCTATATAACCATCCATAGTACCTCTTACAGTGCTGCTGCTGCCATCAGGGCGGATAATGGCTGCAGCGCAGACAAATCTTGCTGTTCTTTTTTCATCAGGAATATCTTTCATAAGTGAAAGAATCTTATTATTTTTTATAGAATATGATGTATCATGCCCCATAAATCGGGCGCTCTTTACTCCAAGAAGATCCGGAAGAGCATCTATCTCAAGTCCAGAGTCATCTGCAAGAACATAACCTCCGATCTTGTCCCAAATGGATCTTGCCTTAATAAGGGCATTTTCTTCGAAGGTAGCACCGGTCTCCTCGGCATCATCCTCTATGCCGAGTTCATCAAGTGAAACTATATCAAAGGCTGATTCTCCTAATATTTCTCCGACTTCTCTTACTTTATTTTTATTATGGGTTGCAAAAACTATTCTTGTCTTCATTGCTGGTCTCCTTCTATATAGTTTATTACCGCATCTGCTATGGCTTTGGCTGTTTTTTTCCTGTAGTCACTTTTGGTGAATTTATTTCTCTCTTCTATATTTGTGACATAGCCAGGTTTTACTATGACGCTTGGCACTCCCAGATGCTCCATGAATGGATCCGAGTCTCCGGGGATAAGTCCACGATTACCGGCCCCGGTCTCCTGAACCAGGCTTGATCTTATCATATCTGCAAGTGAATGGCTCTTCTCATTTGTCGAAAGATAGAGGACTGCGGCTCCATTCATTGTGCTTGTTCTGCCGGAAGATGTAGAATTCATCCTCACTGAAATAAAAGTGTCGCATTCACTGTCGCCAACAAGCGTAAGTCGTTTGGCGTCGGATACTGTTTCATTACTATTCCTTGTTGTATATATTTTTACATCATCCGGGAGTTTATCGTCCAATATCTTCTTAACTTCCTTCATGATGGAAAGGTTCACATCTGCTTCATTTGTGCCGTCAAAGCTTACGCCCTTTTCTTCTCCCCCGAGTCCCGCATCAAGAAGTATTATCCTCCTGTAAAGGCTTCTGGGTTCATAAAAATTGATCTCGGCCTTTTTCCCTTTGATATTGATCCTTGGTTCCATGGCAGTACTTAGATAAAAGGTAAAAGTACCTGATCTCTTTCCGAATGAATATTTTATGTCACGGATCCGGTCTATTTTTCCTGTCATGGAATAATCTCTGGGATAACCTGCATCGAGGCCTGGGATAGTGATCTTTACTGTTTTCTCAGCAATACTTACTCTGGTCTTTATTTCCTTTTCAGTGACTCTTTCAGGCAGATCAAGCGTTATGACAGGCTTTTTCCCGGTAAAATCCCTGATCACAGACCAGCTGTCCAGATTTTTCATGCGGGCAAGGCTTAAATTTGCTCTGGCATGAAGATCTCTTATGAAAAAAAATATTATAAAAGAAGATATAGCTGCCACGAGAAAAAGCGCTGAAATGATTTTCTCGGCGCTTTCCTGATCTCTAATATCTCCTATGTCACTGTTTCTTTGATTCATCCGCATAAACCTTCAAACAGATATTTGCGTCAAACTTCGATTCTGTGCGTTCCCAGTTTACGCCATTCCTGCTTATATATCCCTCGCCGTCATCTATTTTCGCATTCTTGGTAAGCTGATTTCCATCATATTCGATAGCTATTTGCTTACCTGATTTTTCGGTCTTAAATACAATAATGACAGCAAATTTGTTTCCCTCCGGCACTTCTACATCCGTGTCAAATGGGATCGTATAATAGCCCAGGTCACGAAGCCTGCCCCGAGCCACAAGTTCCCTGTCTGTAAGAGAATCTGTTCCAGTGAAATTAGTGACTGCATATACTTCGTAGGAAGTATTTTTTATTGTATTATAAAATCCTGCCGCCTTTAAGGTCTCGTCAGAAGCTGCCTTATATACATTAGCTGCCTGACATATCTTTGTATCAAAGCCGGCTTTTCCTATATCTCCGCACAGGTCGCTTTGATAGATCCTGTCGTAATTTGTATTGCTCTCAAGTTTTACATAGGAAACACCGAAATTTCCTATATTTGTGTCATAATATGAGACATAAAAGACTCCCTTGTCACCGAAATCATCGCCCCAGCTGTTCTGGCATATATAAGCTCCGTTTCCGGGACATTTGTGGCCGAAGCGTGAAGCCGGATAATCGTCATTCCATCCTATTATTACCACATCATGATTAGGTTCACGATCACCATAATAATAGTAGGAATCAGTAAGCGCATTGTAGTAATCCGACTTTTCGAAATTTCCGCCTGTCTCAGCATAAAGTGATGTTGAGACTCCGCCGTTAAGGAAAACAGCCCATTTAATATCATCTATATCGTCCTGATCGTAAAAATGAACTTCCTGCAGATGTCTTGCCGTGCCGGTTCCTTTTTCTTCTATCGGACCTATCCAGGAAAGGAGATAGGAAACTGCCATCATGTAATTTCCAGGCTCATTCATACTCCTCTTATAGGTATTACGCTTTGCCATATCCTTAGCATCGAATTCAGTATCGTCTTCGGGCATCTGTGAGGATTCCAGTGCAGCGGTCGCTGCATATGCCCAGCAGGTGGAAAGGTTGCCCTGATTCTTCACTGCAGGGGCTCTCTCCTCATCACGAAGATCAAATTTTTTTAAGAGTTTCGGAGCCTCTGCCGTAGATGAATCGATCTTAACGATCTTCGACCTGCCATCCCATGAATAACCATAGCCGAAGAGTCCTGAAATGTCCTTTAAGGGCAGATAGACGTTCGTCCCATATTGCTCAGGTGCGACTTTAAGCTTGACATCATCACTTTCGTTCTTCTTACCTTCTGTTTCTCCCAGATTGAACGAATATGTATCACTGTTTCGCTTTACAACGACATTATTTCCGGAATAGAGTCTTGCAGAAGCGGAAAAAACCTTTCTCACAAGATTTAATGAAGCAAGGACATTCATGTCGCTGTCCAGCATAAGTTCCCCATTTTCATCCGAATAGCTCTCGTTATCGACCTTCAATTTAAGAGTCGATGTCTTATTTAAGTTCTCGGAGATCAGCGGATTAAAGACTGAGCTCTCCAGCTGAGCCCCTCTGAATGACTCGACCTGTCCGAAGGAATCACTCCATGGATGGGATTGAATAAAGATAAGAAGACAAAAAACAATAACAAGGATCGAAAAAACTTTCTTATCCCTCACTTACTTCACCGCCAGTCTTTTTTCTTCTCGGTGGCTTTGGCCCCGGGAATTGATAAAAATATGCTTTTATCATTCCGTTGTAGATCTTTCTGTTCTTAAATGATTTAAGACCGAGATCACGCTCCGCATCCTCATATGAAGTAATAAGATACATTGACCAGGAATCAAGCCTTCTGTAGGCATCACCCAAAGCCCTGTAAAGCTTGGGAAGATCCTTTTTATCTTCCAGGCGTTCTCCATATGGAGGATTAGATATTAAGAAACCATACTTACCTGCGTGGCTGGTCTTTTCGACAGATCTGACCTGAAAATGAACCTTATCAGAAACTCCCGCACGTTCTGCATTGTCGCGTGCTATCTTTATAACCTCGGGATCCATGTCATATCCCTGGATGTCCGTATCGATATCTTTTATACCTTCCCGAGCCTGCTTTCTGATCTCGCCCCAAAGCTTCTTATCTATGAAATTCGTCCACTTTTCGGCAGTAAAATGTCTTTTTGCTCCGGGAGCTATATTCATGGCCATCATGGCAGCCTCAATAGGAAAAGTTCCACTTCCACACATTGGATCAAGAAGAATCCTGTCCCCATGCCATGGAGTAAGCATTATAAGAGCTGCAGCAAGAGTTTCTGAAATAGGAGCAGCTCCGGCCTCGGTCCTGTAGCCTCTTTTATGGAGAGAGACCCCTGTCGTATCGAGAGTTACTGTAACCTCATTTTTATAAATAAAAAGTCTTATGGGATAGTCTGCACCGTCTTCCTTGAACCATTCTTGATGATAGAATTCCTTAAGCCTCTCGACTATGGCCTTTTTGGCAACGGACTGCAGATCAGACGGGCTGAAAAGAGCACTTTGGACAGAGGAAGCTTTTTTCACCCAGAATCTGCCGTTACCCGGAATATAGCTCTCCCAGTTTTGTGCCTTTATTCCCTGGAAAAATTCCTCAAAAGTCTCTGCATGAAATCTGCCTACGACCAGAAGGACTCTTTCAGCTGACCTTAAATATATATTTGAAAGAACAATAGCCTCGGGGTCTCCCTCATAATACACTCTTCCATCTTCTACCCTGGTTATTTCATAACCAAGATCATAGATCTCTCTTTTAAGGACAGCCTCGAGTCCGAAATGGCAGGGTGCCATCAAACTAAGCTCTTTCATTTGCTCTTATTTCCCTTCTGTTACAAGATCAAAAAGTTCATATTTGATTATTGGCTTTATGTCTTCAAGATGAAGCTCGACCTGATAGCCTACTTTCCCGCCGCTGAAAAAAATCGTATCATATTTTTCAGCAGTCTCATGAAATACTGTCTTGAATTGCTTCTTCATGCCTATAGGTGAGCAGCCACCATGAACATAGCCTGTAAGCCCAAGCAGATCCTTTTGCTTAAGCATCTCTATTGACTTCTCTCCAACGGCTTTTGCTGCTTTCTTAAGATCAAGCTCCTTGTCGACCGGAATCACGAATACATAATGTTCTTTGCTTTTTCCTGTAGTCACAAGAGTCTTAAAGACCTTATCCGGATCTTCTCCCATAATGGATGCGATCTCCACGCCGTTTGTACTCATTGAATCAATATAAAGATGAGGCTCATACTTTACCTTCTTCTGTTCCAGGATGCGCATAACATTTGTTTTCTCGTCTTTCTTTGCCATTATTTCTCACCTGAGCCTTTAAATACTTTTTCTATAAGATCTTTGTATTCTTTATAAGCGTCATAATCTTTAAGTTCAGACATGCTTTTAAGTATGCCCCTATGATACCATTCATGAAGTTTCGGATCCTTGATATTGAAGCGGTCCCAGACCTTCTCTCCTATAAGCTGCATGGATCTTTTAGTCTGTCTCATGTTTGAAAGCTTGTCAGCAAGCATAATCTTCCTTGCCTCAAGCGGCTCGGAAGCTGCCTTATCCAGAGTTTCCTGTTTCCTTATCTTCCAGGTTTCAGCGCTCGGGCGATCCTTTCTTTTGTTCTCACTTTCACATTGAACCAGATCCGCGACCTTCTTTCCAAAGTTATCCAGAAGTTCGTCATAGGTCGTATTGGTATCTTCAAGTGTGTCATGTAAAGCTGCTGCCGCTATCGTTTCCGGATCTCCGCCCATTTTTGCGACTATCATGCCAGTCTCTATGGGATGCGAAATATATGGAATTTTAGATCCCTTTCTCACCTGACCCTTATGCTTTTCTGCCGCAAAGATAAAAGCCTTCTCAATAATATCAAACTTCTCACCTCTTATATCAAAGAGATATTGGGGAAAAAGGCTGACGAAGCCGCCTTCTATCAGGCCCTCTTCTTTTTTCATTACTTCATCGGCAATAAGATCTTTCATTTTTCCGTCATTTGCTGTATCAAGATCAAAATACCAGCATTCAGGGCAGGATCCTCCCTCAAGATCGAAACTGCCTCCGAAAAGGGGACAGTCTTTGCACAGGAAAAAATCGTCGTCCATTATAAAATGTCTGGCTCTGCAATAATATCTTCCCTCTTTATCAGGCAAAGCGGGATGACCATAGCAGGCATAGAGATATTTCCTGTTCTTTTGAAATTTCATGCATCAGACCTCGAATAGCAATTCTTCATATTATTGCTTGTTTCAAAAAGTACATGATCAAGAGTCTTCTCAGCTTCTTCGCGGATCATATCGGCTGTTTCCTGATTTGCCTTTTCAAGAAGCGCCTGATCAATTTTTTCTCCATGTAATACAGCATTATCTGTCTTATTTATTATATGATTTGCCTTGCTTCCGACTGAATTGCAATAACGCTCTATCCAATTTATATTTCCCTTGTAATTTGCGTCTGTAAGTGCTGCTATAAGCCTGCTTGTCCAATAGAAATTGTCTGTCGAAACATGCTCTTTTGTTGACGAAAGATAATCAGGAGTGTATCTTACATTTGAATAAAAAGGAACCATTGCATTAAAGGCATTTGAACCAAATGCGAGCCATTCCAGAACCCTCGCTCCTTCAGGCATATATGGTCTTATCTGAGCAAATCCCAGAAAATCGTTTCTATTTATTCCTATGGATCTGTAGACCCCTCTCATGGAAGGATCGCCATATGAACCATAGGGATCGTATGGTGTTCCCTGGAAATGCGATGAAAGAACATATTTTATATCTTCCGGAGTTATTAGTTTCTCGGGAACCATGCTCCATGGCATGTCATCGGACTCAGGTCTGAAATCTGCGTCGGGTCCTTCGAAATTATAAGTATTTGAATTAAAATAGCGAAGCATGAACCAGGCTCTTGGAGTATTATATACATGATCGCTGTCATCATGACTTCCAAAGGCCGCCCTTACGTCGAATTTCCCGTCTCGGGCAAGATCAAGATGATTATCCTTTATAAATTCCCTTAGATCACTGCTGCACATGTGATCCTTTTCTTCACCGAAGGCATCATCAAGATCGAATTCATCTATTCCTTGCTGATTGGGCATTACAACATAGGAGTCGTCCGGAACACGCTTTGCTATCCAATGGTGACCGCCAATTGTCTCAAGCCACCATACCTCATCCTTATCGGAAAAGCCTATTCCATTCATCTCATATGTTCCATATTCCTCAAGGATCTTTCCTAATCTCTTTACTCCTTCTCTTGCTGTCTTTATATAAGGAATAACCAGGCATACTATGTCTTCCTCGCCGATGCCGCCGGCCTTTTCGGGTCTGTCGCCATCTGCAGGTAAATAGTCTACAAGAGGGTCTGCTCCGAGCACTCTTACATTTCCTGTTATGGTCTCTGTCGCAGTCATTGCTACCTCGGCTGAATTTACCCCGAAAGCCGCCCATATGCCTTCATTTTTAATAACATTTGGCACTGCCGTATAGCTCATAGGATCATCCGGAAGAGGAATCTCTACATGAGAAAGTACTGATTTATATAATCTTGGCTGTTCCTCGGGAGAAACAGTTACGAATTTCTTTGGAGTATATTGGCCTGATGGTGAATCATCATTTCTCGCTATCATCGTAGAGCCATCATATGTTGCATTTTTCCCTGCTAAAATTGTTGTACAAGCCATTCTTTTACCTCTCGATCATTCTTCGCTTATTATCGCTGTTACAAGTCTGCCAAGTGAAGATGCCACTTTCTTTCCTGCCACTATGACCTCCTCCTCTGTAAGAGGGTTTTCGGATATGCCTGCCGCAAGATTTGAAATACATGAAAGTCCCAATATCTTCATTCCCATATGGTTGGCTGCTATAGCCTCGACAGTGGTCGACATTCCTACTGCGTCGGCTCCCATTTTTTCATAAGCTCTTATCTCAGCCGGGCTCTCGTAATTAGGTCCCTGTGTCTGTATATATATGCCCTCCTTAAGCTCAATGCCAAGCTTTAAAGCGCATTTCCTTGCTTTTTCCCTGAATGATTTGTCATAGATCTCTGACATGTCCGGGAATCTTGGCCCGAGCTTATCAAAATTTATTCCCCGAAGCGGTGAAGGAACTAGAGAACTTATCTGATCTGTTATCATCATGATATCACCAGGCTTAAGATCACGCCTTATGCCGCCCGATGCGTTTGTTAATATAAGCCGCTTTGCTCCAAGCATGTGCATGATCCTTATGGGAAGCACCACGTCCTTCATGTCATAGCCTTCATAATAATGAAATCGTCCCTGCATGGCTATCACGGGAACCTTTCCTACATATCCCATAACAAATCTTCCCTTATGTCCCGGCGCCGTCGATACGGGAAAGCCTTCTATATCCTTATAATCAACGACCTGTTTTACGTCCATGCTGTCAGCATAATCGCCAAGTCCGGATCCTAAGACTATGGCCGTGACCGGCTTAAAATCGGTCTTAGCCCTTATTGATCTAAAACATCTTTCAAGTTTCTCCTTCGCTGTTTCCATTTGACGCCTCCCTGGCTCATCCGATACCGACTAGATCGTTTATGACATTTTTTATATCTGCATCTATAAGGATAGACCTGTCCTTTATATATTCGGGACAGGATGTCTCGCCGAAATTCACTGCTGCATAAGTCGCATTCATGTTCTGCATAACTATGTCCCAAAGGGGATGCCTTATCCTGTCCTTTGTATAGATACCCGCACCGAGTTCCAGACAGAGTATATGGCTGCTCCTGTTATTAAGCAGGAAATCGTTCTTCTGGGCTTCACCCACAAACCATCCATTATCATAGACAAATTTCCTGCCGCTTATGTTCACTGCCATGGGTCTGCCACATTCGGGGCATTTCGGCTGAAGATCTTTCGGAACATCCATGCTTATTCTGCCATCGGGCGGAACATTCATCCTGCCGTCCTCATCAAGGACAAAGCCCTGAGCCTTCATCATCTCTATAACCATATCAAGATTGTCATAGGTGATCTCCTTGCATGGCTCAGAACAGCGAAAAGTACCATAGTCGCCGTCCATATAGAAAAGCCTCTCCTTGTCAAAACCATTCTTCACAAATTCATGATCGACATTTGTAGTCATTATGAAATAATTTTTCCCATCGAGTATCTTTAAAAGCTTCTCATACAGCTCATTTGTCCTGTCCTCATAACGATACTCCCAAATGGCTCTCGACCACCAGGCCCAGTATTCTCCCGATGTTTCAAAAGGATAATATCCTCCGGAAAAAATGTCCTCAACATGATATTTATCTATGAAATCGGGAAAAAATTTCCTGAATCTTGTCTTGTCATCCTTGCCGGCTGCATTCGAGATCCCGCCACCGGCACCTATGAATATAGCATCACAGTTATCTATCCTGTCTTTTAATATCCTTATCTTTCTTATATAATTTTCTACTCCGCCTGATATCAGAAGTCCATATTCCATTGCTGCCTGAAGTCCTCCCATATGCCGGGTCACGACATAATCTAACAGATTATATTATACCAATTCACCGCATTTTTTAAAGAAGTTTTTACGAACAAATGTTTGATTTTTTGATTTTTCCTGTTATAATATAGCCACGAAACAAATGTTTGGAATGTGCGAGGCTCTTATGGAGGGGAAATATTACATTTGCATAGATCTTAAATCTTTCTATGCATCGGTCGAGTGTGTCGACCGCGGACTTGATCCGATGACGGCAAAGCTCGTGGTGGCAGATCCGGAGCGCGGAAAAGGAACAATATGTCTGGCTGTCTCTCCGGCCCTCAAGGCTCTCGGAGTCAGGAACCGCTGCCGTGTGTTCGAGATCCCTGATAATGTTCAATATATAATGGCAATTCCCAGAATGCAAAGATATATAGACTGTTCGGCTGATATATATGGTATCTATCTTGAATATTTTTCCAAAGACGATATACATGTATATTCTATAGATGAGTCATTCATAGATATCACTCCCTATCTCTCGCTCTACCATAAGACACCTCACGAAATGGCTTTCATGCTGATCTCCGAGGTCAAGGACAGACTCAGTCTCATAGCGACTGCCGGAGTCGGAACCAATCTCTATCTTGCCAAGGTCGCACTTGATATAATATCAAAGCATGTTCCTGACAGGATAGGAATACTTGATAGCGGATCCTATAAGAGGCTGCTCTGGCATCACCGGCCGCTTACTGATTTCTGGCAGCTGGGTCCCGGAACCGCACGTACCCTTAATTCTATGGGAATACTTGATATGGCTGATATCGCCAGCCATCCCGATCTTATCAGAAAGAAGTTTGGTATCAATTCCGAATATATGATAGATCACGCAAATGGCATAGAAAATGTGACCATAAAGGACATAAAGAATTACAATTCCCGAAGCCACTCTCTTACATCAGGTCAGGTACTGCCTAGGAATTACAAATATGAAGAGGCCAGGCTCGCCATATCCGAAATGGCAAATGAGCTTACACAGACTCTTGTTGCCAGGAAGCTGCTTTCATGTGGATATTATGTATATATTGGCTACGCCGGTATGGAAAATGGCATATCAAGTTCTAAAATGCTTTCGGAAGGAACCGACAGTTCAAGACGGCTTAATTCCTTGATCCTTGATATGTTTGACACACTTGCTGATCCGGGATACGAGATCAGAAGACTTTCCATAGGCTATTCTCCTGTAGTTTTAAGATCTTCAAGGCAATACAGTTTTTTCAATAATGAAGCTGATGCCAATAAGGATCTTAAGGTTTCTGAAAGCATAAATACTATAAGAGATCGTTATGGAAAGAATTCTATTGTAAGAGGTATGGATCTTTTAGATGCAGCCACCACCATGGAAAGAAATGACCAGATAGGCGGCCATCGGAAATGAGGTCAGGATGCATGCAGACAGAGCTAAACTTTTTATACCCTTCGACGCCCTGACAGGCTTCGACGAGGCTCTTCGAAAGAAGGAAAAATGCGTTAAAAAAAGACTGGTCCTATCAGAGGACCAGATCGAATACATAAATGAAATATTAAGCCAGCTTGAAGCGGGAGACATGGCAGAATTAAAGTATTACAAGGACTGCGAAAGCGGATATACAGCCATATCAGGAATGATAAGTGATATAAATACCGAAAGAAATTGTGTCTTTGTGGATGGAAAGAAGATCCGCTTCAAGGATATATATGATATAAAGTTGCTTTAGGAGAAATTTACCAATAGCCTATTGATCAAGATAATTTCCGGGCTGTCTCACATATAAGATCTACAGAAAGATCCTCTCCCATCAAACCGGTATTCAAAGTAAGGTCGTAATTATTATAATCGCCCCATTCATGATCTGTATAATACTTGTAATAGGTGCTTCTTTCCTTATCTTTCTTGAAAATACGTTTTTCTATATTTACATCTTTTAATTCGCCGTACCTTGACAAGATTCGCTTCTTTCGTGACTCTATATCAGAATGAATGAGAACCCGAAGAACCTTGAATTCCTTCTGCTTCAATATAAAATCAGAACATCTTCCGACTATGACGCAAGGGCCTTTTTTGGCCTGATCGATGATTATCTGCCTCTGAGCAAGATAGATCTCGTCCTGCTGGCTTCTGAAATAGGATGTCGCAGCAGCGGACACATTAAAGATCATCGAAGCTCCAGTTGCGCTTTCGCCTTGTTCCTCAACCACATCTCTTGAATAGCCTAATTTTTCAGCGGCCTTATCTATAATATCAGCATCCATGAAGGGAATCATAAGCTTCTCGGCTGTTTTTTTACCTATAGAATGCCCGCCGCTTCCGAATTCACGGCTGATAGTAATAATTGGCAGCATGATCTCGCCTTTCTTTAAAGCAATATTATCTAAGAATATTTTAACAGAAGAAATGAAATATTAGAAGATTAACGTTTTTTTCACAGGTAAGACACAAACTGTTCACAAGTCTCCTGTATATTTTAAATCATCAAATGAATAAATCATTTGAACTTAACTTTTTCATAATCCTCCCCCTTGAAAGAAGGCCAAAAGCCTTCTTTCTTTTTTTTTTCATTCCAGACATTCCGTTGAAAAAAACTCCTGCTGAAAGTACAATCATTGGAAAGGAGTTTAAAATGTCATATTTCGATACGTTTTATCATATAAAGATGTCCCCAATGTCTTATTACGAATCAATAGATATAGATCTTTCATCTCTTTCAGGAACAGACTTATATTGCGATCTTACTGCCATGACTGAGATAGAAAAAAGGCTTGAAGATATACCGGCATCGGCTTGCCATTTCATAGATTCAGGAAATTTCCATTATCTTTCCCTGGTCTTTTTGAGAAAACTTAAATGTAAGATCTCACTCGTCGTTTTCGATAATCATACCGATTTCAAGCCACCAGCTTTCGGCGGTCTTACTTCATGCGGAAGCTGGATCCTTGAAGCGGCCAAAAAAATACCTGCTGTCGAAAGGATCTACCTGATAGGAACAGATGAGAAGCTCCTCAACGAAGACAAGGCTTTAATTGACTCATTTAATACTGGAGAAAGAAGGATATATTATTCCGGCCTTGATGAAATTCTTTATGCCATTTCATGTGATAAAAATTCAATCTATATATCTCTGGACAAAGATGTGCTTAAGGAACAAATCTGCCCATGCAACTGGTCACAGGGAAAGATGACAATATCTGAAATAGAATCAATAATTGAAAATATAAATAAAGACCACCGGATAATCGGAATAGATATATCAGGCGGTCCTCATGAAGATAATGAAATAAAAAATGAGAAAAACAAAGAAATCGACAGGAAACTGTCAGATTTTCTGGCCGGTCTTAAACCAGATCCGGAAATGTTACCGTGATCTCAGTCCCTTTTTTTGGCTGGCTCTTAAGAGTTATCGAAGCATGCATCTCTTCGCTTGCATGTTTAACTATTGAAAGTCCGAGACCTGTGCCCTTCCTCTTTCCGGAATGGCTCTTGTCAACGCGATAGAATCTTTCAAATACCCTCTGCTGATCGGCTTCGGGGATACCGATCCCGTCATCTGTGACCTTGACAAAAGGATGTTCGTCATCAATACCGGTCTCGACAAATACATGACCGCCGGGATTATTATATTTTATGGCATTCTCAATAAGATTCTTTATTATCTCCTCTACCAGATTGTAGCGTCCATGGATAATGGCAGGTATGCCTGAAAAATTAAGTATAACATCATGTTCATCAGCATATCCTCTGTATTCCCTGGCAAGGTGCTCCGAAACATCATGCAGATCTATTTCCTCAATATGACCACCGGATCCGCCTTCATCAAGTGCTGAAAGTTCTGTTATATCCTGTATAAGTCTGCTCATATGAGCAGTTTCCTCATTTATCTTCTCGGCTATTTCGGGAATATCACCGGGGCTCACCATACCATTCTTCAAAAGTTCGCTGTAGCCTGAAAGAATATGGACAGGTGTCTTAAGTTCATGAGATACATTTGCAGTAAATTCCCTCCTTATCTCCTGAGCCTCTTCCTGCTCCGTTATATCAAGAAACATGAGCTCCAGGCCTTCAAACTTTCCATCATGGATGATCCTTGATATGCTGACCTTATAGATAAGATCATCAATATTTATTACAAGACTTTTTTCTTCTTTGTAATCCTTTACATCCTTAATAGCATTTTGAAGATCCATGGTACGATTGATCTCAATGATATTTTTCCCTATAGAATCAGATGAATGCATAATTTTTTCGGCACGTGCATTTATATTTATGATCATATTTTTATCATCAAGAAGAATTATGCCTTCGTTCATATGCTCAAAGATCATATTGATCTCGTTTCTTTTCTTCAGGAGTTCATCCTCCTGATAATCCATCCTCTCACGCTGGTCGCGGATTCTTTCAAGAAGAGGACCGATTTCCTCATATGCGTCAGAGTCAAAAGGAAGATCCATATCTATCTCGTTCAAAGGTTCAACTATACGCTTCGAAATGCTCATAGCCATTAGAAGAGCTATTATTACTATCGCTATTCCAATAAAGATAAGCGGCTGAATCATTCCGAGGAGGAGGCTTAATACTGTATGAACCTGAACAGAAAGACGAAGGACGTCTTTATTGGAAAGTTCTATGGCATAATAATTCTGAACAGTCATTAGAGACTTTGAAGAACGTCTTGCTTTGCCGAATCCGTGAGACTTTGCCTGCTTGAATTCGGGACGATTGCTGTGATTCTCCATTTTTGTGATATCGGCTTCGTTATCATAAATGACATCTCCGTTTTGGGCTATGATTGTAATCCTGAATTTATCGCTGCTGCCTATTTTTTCAAGGTAAGAATGCATGGACTCTTCATCTCCATGCATGCTGTTTATAGCTTCGGCTGCAATTTCAGTCTCGTTCACCAGCTGCTCTTCAGAGATCCGGTTAAAGTATTCATATAAAAAGCCCATTATTAGAGCTGTTGTAAGGATAAAAGTTAAAAATGAAACAAGAACGATTGATCTGTAGATCTTCTTTGTCATACTCTCTCCTTCATTCGGTAGCCGACTCCTCTCACTGTCTCTATATATTTACCATAACTTCCGAGCTTATTTCTCAAAGTTCCTATATGAACATCAACTGTTCTGGTCTCGCCCATGAAATCTTCATCCCATATCATAGTAAGAAGCTTCTCCCTGGAGAAAACTATCCCGACATTCTTCATAAACAGCTTAAGTAGCTCATATTCCTTTATGGTAAGATCAAGTTCCTGATCCTTAAGAAAGACCTTATGGCTATTGTCATTCATGCGAAGATCATAATAATTGAGCTCGCTCTCTTTTCTCTTTGTGCGCCTTAGAACTGCCTTTATTCTTGATATCATCTCCATCATGCCGAAAGGCTTGGTAAGATAATCGTCAGCACCGAGATCAAGACCTGTGACCTTGTCGAATTCGGTTCCCTTTGCAGTAGTCATGATAACTGGTATGGCAGAATATCTTGAATCTTTCTTAAGTTTCTTAAGAACTGTGATCCCATCGTCTCCCGGCAGCATTATATCAAGAAGTATCATATCCGGCGTCTCATTTTTCATAGCCTCAAACATAGCACTGCTCTCAGGAAATCCCCTTCCTTCCATATTTGCTGCTTTCAATGCGTAAAGCACTAGCTCTCGTGCATTTTCATCATCTTCCAGGTAAAAAATCACTTTCTGCTCCTTTATTTATAGAATATGAAACCCATCTTGCAATATTTACCGCATGATCTCCTATACGCTCATAATATTTAGCGATCATAAGAAGATCTATGATCTCATCGCCATTCATCTTTTTCTCGATTATTATTTGGGTAAGATCTTCCTTTATGCGATCGAATTCATCATCAACAACATCATCATATTCTACGACGGATCTGGCAAGGGTGTCATCTTTTTTTACATAAGCATCAACGCTGTCTTTGACCATTTTTATGACATCCTGACTTATTTTATTGAAATTCTTCTGATAGCCTGACTTTTCGGCGTTTCCCATCTTAAGGATCTCGGCTATTTCATCAGATTGATCGCCAATCCGCTCCATATCAACGATCATACGGACTGCTGAAGATATATGCCTTAGATCTGATGCTACAGGCTGCTGCTGAAGAAGAAGCCTGATACAGAAAGATTCGGTCTTTCTCTCCAAGTTCCTGATTTCTTCATGAAGCTCGCCTACCTTCTTAATGCCATTTAAATCTCCACTAATCAGCGCACTGCTCACAACCTGTATGGCATTTTCGCAATACATGCCCAAAGTAATGAGTTCTTCATTAAGCTCTTCGAGTTCATCATCAAAACGTCCCATTTTTTCTCTCCCCGGATCTTATCAGCCGAATCGGCCTGTAATATATTCTTCTGTCTTCTTATTTTCAGGATTCATGAACATTTTCTCTGTCTTCGAGAATTCTATCAAATCTCCCAAGAGGAAAAATGCGCAATTATCCGAAGTTCTTACAGCCTGTTGCATATTATGTGTAACCATAATGACTGTATATTTTTTCTTAAGCTCAATAAGAAGTTCCTCTATCTTTCCTGTTGAAATAGGATCAAGAGCTGATGTGGACTCATCCATCAAAATAATATCAGGCTGAACCGCAAGAGCACGGGTTATGCATAATCTTTGCTGCTGACCTCCGGAAAGACCCAGAGCTGATTTCCGTAATCTATCCTTAACTTCATCCCAAATAGCAGCATCTTTAAGGGACTTCTCTACTATCTCGTCGAGCTTTGCCTTTGATTTTACGCCGTGGATCCTGGGACCATAAGCTATATTATCATAAATCGACATAGGAAAAGGATTAGCCTTCTGAAAAACCATTCCTATATTTTTCCTTAATTCTGTAACATCTACAGAAGGCGCATAAATATTTTCGTCCTTGTAGATAACCTCACCTGTGATCTTTACATTGTCAACAAGATCGTTCATACGATTCAAAGAACGAAGAAATGTTGATTTTCCACAGCCAGAGGGGCCAATAAGAGCTGTAATCTCATTTTTCGGAATTAAAAGAGAAATATCATGAAGTGCATGATTGTCTCCATACCAAAGATTAAGTTTATTTATTTCGAGTGCAATTTCCATTATCTCTTCTTTCCTTTCCTTGAGATAAGACCTACAAGAGCGTTTATCACAAGCGTTATTATCATAAGGATCACAGCTATTGCAAAAGCAACATCTGTTTTTCCTCTTTCACTGGCATATATATAGAGGGCAACAGTAAGCGATGCCGATGATGACTGAAGTGATGTAATAAAATCATTTAATACAAGTCCAAAGCCTGCTGTGAAAAGAAGTGCTGCAGATTCACCGATAATACGGCCAATTGCCAGGATGCAGCCCGTAACGATCCCATCAACAGCATTTGGAAGCACAACTGTTCTTATCATGTGCCATTTCCCCGAACCTAGTGCCAGAGCACCCTCTCTGTAGCTGTTTGGTACAGTCTTAAGGCTTTCCTCGGTTGTTCTCATTATTACAGGCATTATCATCATCACAAGAGTAAGGGAACCTGCAAGAACACCTTGTTTAAGGCCCATCAAATTTGTAAAGAAAAGCATTCCAACCAGACCAAAAATGATAGAAGGAATACCTGTAAGTGTCTCGGTAGCGAACTCGATTATCTTCTTAAGACAGGCATTCTTAGCATATTCTGTAAGATAAACGGCAGCCCCGACGCTTAAAGGAATCGCAATAAGCATTGTCAGAAATACCAGATAGAGGGTATTCATGATATTAGGAAAAATACCTATAGTATCGGCTATATAGCTTGTCTGTCCACTAAGAAGTTTCCATGTGAGATGGGGGACACCTCTTAAAAAAATATATCCGATCAGAAAAATAAGTAAAAGAACCGTGATTCCCGCCGAGATATACATAAGGGCCTTAAATGAAGCATTCCATATTTTTCTTTTCATTTTTCACTGCCTCCCCTTATGACAAGATCCAGGATCACGTTTATAAGCATTATAAAAAGGAAAAGGACAAGTCCTACGGAAAAAAGAGCCTCTCTCTGAAGTGAACCGACTGCTGCATAAGACATTTCAGATGCGATAGCGGTGGAAAGGAATCTTACAGATCCCAAAAGCTTAGGCATATTTGCTACATTTCCTGATACCATGATTATTGCCATGGCCTCACCGATCGCACGGCCTATGCCAAGAACTATAGATGCTGCAACCCCGCTTTTTGCCGCATGGAGTGAAACCTTAAAATAAGTTTCAGTCTCTGTGGCTCCCAAAGCCAGGCTCGCTTCCTCATACTCCCTGGGAACAGCCAAAAGAGCAGTATCTGCGACATTAACTATCGAAGGCAGTATCATTATAGAAAGAACTATTATAGCAGCCAGAAGAGTTGCACCGCTTGCCAATTTGAACTGCTTCTGGATCATAGGCACAAGTATAATCATGCCAACAAGACCATATACAACAGAAGGTATTCCCGCAAGCAAATTTACGGCAGATCTTATAAGTCCTGCCACTCTTTTACTAGCGACCTTCGAAAGGAATACAGCAGTAAAAAGTCCTATAGGAACTCCTATAAGAACTGCTCCTGCCGTTCCATATATACTCGTTAAAATGAAAGGAAGGATCCCAAATTTTGCTTCCACCGCCGTGGACTGCCAGACCTTTCCAAAAAGAAAGTCGGTAAATCCAATCTTCGCTATCGCCGGTATACCGGATATAATAAGATATATCGAAATAGCAAGCACAAAACCTACCGATATAACGCCACAAAGCAGAAACAAGGCATGAATACCTGCTTCTGCTTTATCAAAGTACTTTTTTTCACTTTGCTTCTTTTCCATATTTTTCTGCTCTGATAAAAGAATTCCGATCATTTTTAATAAAGTATGGTTCCTGTCAGGGGGAATTTGGCAGGAACCATTTTTCCATTTCTATATAAATTATTTTGCAGTAGGAACAGCTCCAGCCTTTTCAATAAGCTTGGATGCATCTTTTGATGATGCATAATCGAAGAATGCCTTTGCCTGAGTTGAAAGATCCTTGCCTTTAAGAGTTATAAGATTGAAAGGTCTCTGAATTACATACTTGCCGTTTGAAATATTATCTTCTGTGCATTCAACTCCATTGACCGTAAGTGCCTTGATTCCATCCTGACCCTCAACTGCTGAGAATGAAGCATATCCTATTGCATTAGGGCTGTTCTTTACGGCTTCGATAACGGCGCCTGTTGAAGTAAGTTCCTGTGAATATTTGCAGGCATCCTTTGTTCCTGTAATACTCTCGAAACCATCTCTTGTACCAGAACCTGCTTCACGGCCAATTGCTGCGATCTCTGCATCATCTCCGCCTACATCCTTCCAATTTGAAACAGCTCCTGTATAGATCTTTGTGACATCATCAAGAGAAATATCAGAAAGTTTGCTGTCTTTATTCACAATAATAGCGATTCCGTCAAGAGCGATCGTTTTCTCTTCAAGATTCTTTGCCTTTTCCTCATCCTTAAGAGCACGCGAAGCAAGTCCTATATCACAGCTTCCGGCTGCAACGCTTTCAATACCTGTACCTGAACCAGTTGCATCATAAGTAACCTTCACATTAGGATTATCCTGCATGAATTGCTCAGATAAGTTTCCGATAACTGATTCCATTGAAGTTGAACCATTTGTTGCAACTGCTCCGGATAGATCTTGGGAAGCGGTCTTCTTAGTGCCTGAAGCATCGCTGCCTTTCTTTGAGCTTGTATCAGCAGAAGTTTTTGAGCCGCATCCTACAAGCATACCAAGTGATAATACTGAAACCAGACCTACTGACATTACTTTCTTGAAATTCATTTTTTCTCCTCCAAGATAAAAATTTTCAAGTCCTTTTGTTTACAGGTCTTATAATAGTTTTGCAAGGTCAAATCGATTACCAGAAGAATGTAAAATTTATGTAAAGTCAAAAAAAGACCGCAGAAATAAAATTCTGCGGTCTAAAAAATTCATATAGGTTTTAATAAATATTACTGAGCATCAGTAGCATCAGCATCACTTGCTGTATCGTCAGCCTCATTTTCAAGCTCCTGATGAGCTACATTTACGACTACAGCCTCAGGATCAGAGATGAGCTTAACATTCTTGTCCTTTGCAATATCAAGATCCTTAACCTTAACTTCAGATCCTACCTTAAGTGAAGAACAGTCAACAACAACTTTATCTGTGATTGACTCAGGAAGTGCGCTGTAGTGAATTTCTGACATAAGAAGTTCAACGATTCCACCATTAACGCTGGTCTCGTTCTCAAGAACTACTTCAGCAACAGACTTAACCATTTCTCCTGCAACAAGTTCCTGGAAATCGATCTCAAGGAACTGTCTCTTAAGTACATTTGACTGAATCTCCTTGATAAGAACGTTCTTCTTTTCTCCGTCTACATCAAGAATTATACGGGAACCTTTTCCTACGCTTCTTAAAGCAAGCTCTACATCATGAGCAGAGATCTGTACAGGAAGAGATCCTTCAATATCCTTACCGAATACAGAAGCTGTTACATAGCCTTCTCTTCTGAGTTTCTTAGGTTTTACATTAAGATCACGTTTCTCAGCTTTTAAAGTAATCATTTAACTTTTCCTCCAAATCTGATTAACTAAAAACTAAACTATATTTCATTCGGGATTGCTCTCGAACCAATGCATTATATCATGGGAAAAAATAACTTTCAACCAGAAAATACTAAATTCATCATTCTCTATCATTCTCTATGACTGTCTCCATTTGAATAGTCTATGCTGATCCCTGGCTGTACATTGTAGCAATAAACACAAAATTCAATTCCACGGCCCTTGTCTTCGACCGAATAGGCTTCCATAAGGACACCTGATGCAAGCAGATTATTGCCCTGAAAGATCGGTGTAACCCTGTAGGTAACATGATTGCCGCTATTTTTCACATATTGGGCAACCATATTTTCATAAGGAAGCATTCCTTCAGTATTTAAATAGCGGGTTCCTGTGATCAGATTCCTTGTATTGGCGTTCTCTCCCGCCAGTTCGTAAGCAATCAAATGACAGCGGTTATAAAGATAATTACCTTCTATAAGATCATTGTATTTAACAGTATGCCAGCCACTAGGCTTTACCATCCCTATATATCCTCTTTTTTCGTCAGGCATGGTAGAAGGCGAAATATTTGCAAATGCTTCTCCGCATCTTCCAAGTGAATCAAGTTCACTATAATTTTCAAATTCGTCTGTATTCACTCCATCCTTTAGAAAAAAAGGCACATTTTCGTTTATTTCTATAGAAGGCTGACCGCTGTATGCCGGTATTTTTGATAAATCAGTAATAGGTGAGGCTTTATCTTCCTCTACCTCTTCAATTTGAGAATTATCTTCAAAGCTTTTTTTATCTTTTGATTTACCGTTTCCTGCTGCTCCTACAATAAGAGCCAGTACTATGAAAGCCGCAGTAAATCCACCAGGTTTATATGATTTTTTTCTCATAATTCATTGGAACTTATATTGATTCTGATTTCCTCTATCACTTGAAGGAAAAATAATAAAAGAAAAACCTGTAAATACTTGAAAATCAAGCATATACAGGTAATTTCAAAATAATGTGCGTGATAGGATTCGAACCCACGACACCTTGGTCCGTAGCCAAGTGCTCTATCCAGACTGAGCTACACGCACATAGTTATTAAATTAAGCGACCCGGGCGGGACTCGAACCCGCGACCTCCGCCGTGACAGGGCGGCGTTCTAACCAGCTGAACCACCAGGCCAAATGGACCTTCGGGGACTCGAACCCAGGACCGACCGGTTATGAGCCGGTTGCTCTAACCAACTGAGCTAAAGGTCCGAACAATGACTCCGACGAGATTTGAACTCGTGTTACCGCCGTGAAAGGGCGATGTCTTAACCGCTTGACCACGGAGCCAAGTATAAAAAGGGCAATCACCCAATTTATAGCTCCCCGAGTAGGGCTCGAACCTACAACAACTCGGTTAACAGCCGAGTGCTCTACCATTGAGCTATCGAGGAATATTGATTTGTTGAAATATCTTATCTGATTAAATCAACAGTACAATTATATCACATTCAAAAAGAATGTAAAGTCTTTCGCACCTTCAAAACTTCATACATAAATTCCGCTTCAACCCTTTGATCAAGTCTTCGATCTATTAGTAACAGTCAGCTCCATGCATCACTGCACTTCCACCTCTGTCCTATCTACCTTGTACTCT